>Ga0207695_10000094_pt1 | contig 265779 bp, 215 predicted proteins | sample KBSC54metaG_FD_184354 | JGI IMG/M metagenome (GOLD analysis project Ga0207695, IMG submission 184354) | Corn rhizosphere microbial communities from Kellogg Biological Station, Michigan, USA - KBS C5-4 metaG (SPAdes) (version 2) | ecosystem: Host-associated > Plants > Roots > Rhizosphere >...
TCGCCGAGTTCAATCGCGATACGGTGGAAACGCATCTCGCGCTCGGCAACCTGTTCCGCCGCCGCGGCGAGGTCGATCGCGCGATCCGAGTGCACCAGCATTTGATCGCGCGCCCCAATTTGAGCAACGACGAAAAAACCGTCGCGCTGCTCGAGCTCGGCGAGGATTACATGCGCGCCGGCCTGCTCGACCGCGCCGAGACGCTGTTCAGCGATCTGGTCGCGATGGACGCGCATGTGCCATCAGCGTTGCGTCATCTGATCGGCATCTATCAGCACGAGAAGGATTGGGACAAGGCGATCGATCACGCCCGGCGGCTGGAAAAAATCAGCGGCGAGTCCGAAGGTCCGGTCGTCGCGCAGTTCTATTGCGAATTGGCCGAACAGGCACGTGCCGCACGCGATTTCTCGGCAGCGCACGCACACCTGGAACACGCGTTCGCCTGTCAGCCCGAATGTGTGCGAGCGTACATCGTGCTCGGCCACATCGAGTTGCAGCAAGGCAACGCCGAAGCCGCCGCCCAGGCGTTCGAGCGTGTATCGACGCTGGATGCCGACTTCGTGCCCGAGGTATTGACGCCTCTGCTCGACTGTTACGCTCGCTTGTCGCAGATGCAACGCGCGGAAAAATTCCTCGTCGACATCATCGAACGCTCGCAAGGCGTGTCGCCGGTGATCGCACTGGCCAAGCTCTATGCAACCACGCGCGGCGAAGCCGCCGCGATCGAATTCCTGACGCGCCAGTTGCGCCAGCGACCCTCGGTGCGCGGCCTTATGACCTTGATCGGCGCCACGCTCGACACGTCGCGCGGCGAGGCGCGCGAAAACCTGCTGATTCTGCAGGACCTCACGCGCAAGCTGATCGAAGGCCAGGCCATGTACCGCTGCAACAAGTGCGGTTTCGGCGCGAAGGCGCATCACTGGCAGTGCCCAAGTTGCAAAACCTGGGGTTCGGTCCGGCCGATTCACGGCGTGGCCGGAGAATAACCACATGGGCGACGCGGCGCCGGCTCTGCTCGTGATCGGCGCCGCGGTGATCGTGATCGCGCTGCTGTCTGCGGTCGTCACCAAGGTCAGCATCGGCTACGCCCATCGGCGTGGAATGCTCGACCAGCCCGGCGCGCGACGCTCTCACGATGTTGCGACACCGCGCGGCGGCGGCATCGGCATTGTCGTCGCGGCGATCGTCGCTTGCCTGTTCGAGCGCGTGATCCATGTCGACGCGCAACCGTGGCCGTTGATCGTCGGCATGCTCCTTGTCGCAACGGCAGGCTGGATCGACGACCATCGCGGACTCGGTGTGCTGCCGCGCCTTGCGCTGCAGGTGCTCGCCGCAGCGATCGTTGTGTGGTCGTTGCGTGCTCCGGTTGCAACGGGGCTGGCGTCGCCCGTACTGCGGGCGGGTGCGTATGCGATCGCGCTGATCGCGTGCGTATGGTCGATCAATCTGCACAATTTCATGGACGGCATCAATGGCTTGCTCGCCGCTCAGGCGGCATTCGTGCTGCTCGTGCTCGCCGTGCTGTGCGCAACGACGTTGAACGGCAGCGCACATGCCGCACTGCTTTTGCTTTGGGCGGCGGCGACACTGGCCTTCCTGCCGTTCAATTTTCCGCGGGCGCGGGTGTTCATGGGTGATGTCGGCAGCGGTGTCCTCGGATTTTTGATCGCTGTCGGTGTGCTGTGGCAAACGCAAGTGGCGGAAACTGCCGCCGCGAGCGGGTTCATTGCGTGCTCGGCTTTCGTGATCGACGCGACCTGCAATCTGTTGTCGCGCATGCTGCGTGGCAAACGCTGGTATAGCGCGCATCGCGAGCACCTGTATCAATGGATGACGCGAACCGGCATGTCGCACCCACGCGTCGTCGCGTGGTACGCGGGATGGAACCTGCTGGTCGTCGTACCGGTTCTTTATTGGCTCAATCATGCAGCGCCTGCGCGCCTGCAGCATGATTCCGGCACTTTCCTCACACGGTCGGGTCTGATCGCGGTCATCGGCACCTATGCCGCAGGCAGCGCATTGTGGATTTTCGGCAAACGCTGGTGCCTCGACAGGGTAAAATCGCGCGGCCATGCGTAAGCTGATCGCCTTCATCCATCCGCGCCTCGCCGTCGTGCTGCACGACCTCGGGATGGTATGGCTGGCGTGGATGGCGACGAACTGGCTGCGCTACAGCTTCGAGCCCAATCCGCCGGCACTGGCATGGCTGACGCCCGAAGTCGGCCTGGTGCTGCTCGCGCAGGGTTTGGTGCTGTGGTGGACAGGTTTGTACAAGGGACTATGGCGCTTCGCCAGCCTTCCGGATCTGTGGAACATCATTCGCGCCGGCGTGCTCGGCGCACTCGGCATTGCCGTCGCTTTGTTCCTGTACAACCGCCTCGACACCGTGCCGCGCGCCGTGCTCGTGTTGTATCCGGCCGTGCTCGTCGTGTTGCTGGGTACACCGCGATTGGCCTATCGCTATTGGAAGGACAGCCGGTTCGATCTGATCGCGCGCGCGCCGGAACAGCGCGTGCTCGTGATCGGCGCCGGCCGCGCCGGCGAAGCGCTGCTGCGCGAGCTCGCGCGCGAGAACCGCTATCGACCGGTCGGCCTGGTCGATGACGACAGCGCATTGCGCGGGGCCAAAGTGCATGGCGTGCCGGTGCTCGGCACGGTTGAACACCTGCCGGAACTCGCGCGCGAGGTTGCGGCGGAGATGTTGCTGATCGCGCTGCCGTCGGCGAGCAACGCGCAAATGCAGCGCGTCGTGGAGGCGTGCGAATCCACCGGCGTGCAATTCCGCACCGTGCCGCGCCTGCAGGATGTCGTGGCCGGCAAGATGGGCTTCAGCGAACTGAAGGAAGTCGCGATCGAGGATCTGCTCGGCCGCGATCCTGTGCAGCTCGACTGGACCGCGATCCGCACGGGCCTGTCCGGCAAGCGTGTGCTGATCACCGGCGGCGGCGGTTCGATCGGTTCGGAACTTTGCCGGCAAGTCGCGCGGCTCGGCGTGGAATCGCTGACGGTGCTCGAGTTATCCGAGTACAACCTGTACAAGATCGAACAGGAATTGCGCCAGGAAATTCCCGATCTGCTGATTCATGCCGTACTCGGCGATTGCGGGGATGCGCAGGTGTGCGAGCGCGTGTTCGCGCTTGCGCAACCGCAGATCGTGTTCCATGCCGCCGCCTACAAGCATGTGCCGCTGTTGCAGAGCCAGGTGCGCGAGGCGTTCCGCAATAACGTGCTCGGCACGCAAGTCGTCGCGCAGGCGGCCGATCGACACGGTGTCGCCGTGTTCGTGCTGATCTCGACCGATAAGGCCGTCAACCCGAGCAGCGTCATGGGCGCGTGCAAGCGGGTCGCGGAAATCTTCTGCCAGAACTTCGCCGCGAAGTCGGCCACACGCTTCATTACCGTGCGGTTCGGCAATGTGCTGGACTCCGCGGGCAGCGTCGTGCCGTTGTTCCGCGAGCAGATCCGCAACGGCGGCCCGGTCACCGTCACGCATCCGGAGATCTCGCGCTATTTCATGACGATACCCGAGGCCTGCCAGCTGATCCTCCAGGCCGGCGTGCTCGGCGCCGGCGGCGAAATCTTTGCCCTGGACATGGGCGAGCCCGTCAAGATCAGTTATCTCGCCGAACAGATGATCCGGCTGGCGAACAAGACGCCCGGGCGCGACGTCAGCATCGTCTACACCGGCCTGCGCCCGGGTGAAAAACTGTTCGAGGAATTGTTCCACGCGCAGGAAAGCTACCAGAGCACGCGTCACGCCAAGATTTTCCTCGCGCAGCCGCGCAGCATGTCGTGGGATCTGCTCGGCGCGCAGTTGCGCCAAGCCGCGCAAGCCGTGCGCGATTACGACGAGGAAACACTGCGCCGCGTACTCGTATCGCTGCTGCCAGAGTTTGCGCAGCGCGACGAAGGCCTCGCCGAAGTCGTACCGATCGTTCGCAATCAAGCCTGAAAGGAATTTGGGATGAGTCAACGTTTGCGTAAAGTCGTTTTTCCCGTGGCCGGGCTCGGCACCCGGTTCCTGCCGGCGAGCAAAGTCATCGCCAAGGAAATGCTCCCCGTCCTCGACAAGCCGCTGATTCAGTACGCAGTGGATGAGGCCGTGGACGCCGGCGCGGACACACTGATCTTCGTCACGAATCGCTACAAGCATGCGATCGCCGATTATTTCGACGTCGCCTACGAACTCGAGCAGAAACTCGAGCGCAGCGGCAAAAAAGAACTGCTCGCCGCAGTAAGGGACGTAATTCCGAAACATGTGCGCTGCGTGTTCGTTACGCAATCCGAAGCACTCGGCCTGGGCCACGCGGTGCTGTGCGCGAAACCGGTGGTCGGCGCTGAGCCGTTCGGCGTGGTTCTGCCCGACGATTTGATCTGGAATCGCGGCAAGGGTGCGCTGCGGCAGATGGCCGAATTCGCGCTCAGCGAAAACGCCGGAGCGATTGCGGTCGAAGAAGTGCCGCGCAGCGAGACGAACAAATACGGAATCGTCGATGCGACGCCGACCAGTGATCGCACCGCGCTGATCAGGCATGTAGTCGAAAAACCAAAACCGGAAGTCGCTCCGTCAAACCTGGCGATCGTCGGGCGTTACGTGTTGCCGGGCCGCATCTTCGAACTGCTCGAATCGACGAAGCCGGGCGCCGGCGGCGAGATCCAGCTAACCGATGGCATCGCCGCGCTGCTCGATCAGCAGAAGGTTTATGCGTACCGCTTCGACGGCACGCGTTTTGATTGCGGCAGCAAGCTGGGCCTGGTCAAGGCCACGCTGCACTTCGCGCTGCAGGATCCGGCGCTCGCGGATGAAACGCGCAAGTTCGTTGCCGCAGCAAAGTAGGGCGCCATTACAGTGCCGCACGATTTGAGCTACATCCTCAATCACCTCGGCGAGGAACGCGAGAATTATCGCGGCGCGGTTTCGCCGCCGATTTTCCAGAGTTCGATCTTCGCGTTTGCCGAAGTCGCAGCGATGCGCGAGGCGTTTCGCGACGAGTACGCGCGCACGACCTACACGCGTGGCAACAATCCAACCGTGGAGATCCTGCGCAAGAAAGTCGCGGCGCTGGAAGGCGCCGAAGACTGCCTGATGTTCGGCAGCGGCGCCGGCGCAATTGCGGCCGCCGTCATGGCGAGTGTGTCGGCCGGCGATCATGTCGTCTGCGTGCAGCGCCCGTATTCATGGACGCGCACGCTGCTGCGCGATCTGCTCGCGCGCTTCGGCGTGACGCACACATTCATCGACGGCGGCGATATCCGCAATTTCGAGCAGGCGCTGACGCCGGCGACGCAGCTGATCGTGCTCGAAAGCCCGAACTCGATGACGTTCGAGCAGCAGGACTTGGCCGCTGTGGCAAAGCTGGCGCGTGAGCGCGGCATTCGCACGCTCTGCGACAACAGCTATGCGAGTCCGCTCAATCAGTCGCCGATCGCGCTTGGCATCGATCTCGTTGCGCACTCGGCGACAAAATATCTCAATGGCCACAGCGACGTCGTTGCCGGGGCGTTGTGCGGCAGCGAAAAGATACTGCGCGAGGTGTTCAAGGGTCCGTTCATGACCTGCGGCGCGATCCTCGGGCCGCACGATGCGTGGCTGATGATTCGGGGCCTGCGCACGCTGCAGGTGCGCATGCAGCGTATCGCGGCGACGACCCGGAACGTTCTCGCGTTTCTTGAAAAGCACCCGCGTGTCGAAAAGGTCTACTACCCGCACAGCACCGCGAATCCACAGTTCGCGCTGACACAGGAACAGATGCACGGCGCCAGCGGGCTGCTCACGATCGTGCTGCGTGCCGAGGATGTCGCCGGCGTGGAGCGCTTCTGCAATGCGCTCGAGCGTTTTCTGATGACGGTGTCGTGGGGCGGTTACGAATCGCTGATGTTCCCGGTCTGCGTCGTGCATCCGGCCGGGGCGCCGCTGAAGTCCGGCGGCGCGTTGCCGCTGAATCTCGTGCGGTTGTCGATCGGGCTCGAAGAATCCGAAGTGCTTATTGCCGACCTGGAACAGGCGCTGGCGAAGATCTGAAGTCAGCGCTTCGCCTCGCGCCGCCTGCGCGCGCGCACGAAGCTGCCCGCAAATCTGCATGCGCGAATGGCTAGATGTCTACCACGGACAGAAGCCTTTCGATACGATCACGGTATCCAGGTCGATGTCCGCTTCTGCTTCGCTGCGGCGTTTGACACGGGATCATCTACATGGCGCGCAATGCGCTTTCTCACCGGGGAAAAAACAGGTATGGACGTTCTGCGCTTTCTACTGCGTTTGCCATTGCTGTTGCTGCGTGCGCTGTACTGGTTGATCAGCCGGATTACCGGCGAATTTTCCTGGAGTGCGCCAGCCTGGTTGCGCGGCGCGGGCAGGGGAGCCTCGCGCGTGGGTGCGGCGGTGCGCGCGCGACCCGTTCGATTCGCTGGCGCAACGGTAATCGCACTGGCCCTCGCAGCGATGGGCTGGGCCGGCTATCGCTGGTATCAAGCGCAGCCGCGGCCGATCGTGGAGCCGCCGGCGACATTCACGCTGCAGGCGCCGGAAGTCACCGACTACGAGCAGACGCCGATCACGGTGCATGCGCTGACGCTCACGTTCAACCGCTCGGTGGCGCCGCTTGCTCTGGTCGGCAAACATCCGACCGCGGGCATCGAACTCAAGCCCGAACTCGCCGGTGCGTGGACCTGGGTGTCGGATCATGAGCTGAGTTTCGCGCCGAAGGACGATTGGCCGGTCGGTCAGGACTTCGACCTGCGCTTCGAGCGCAAACTCGCATTCGCCGAACACGCGCGTGTGGAAAAGGACAACGCGCGATTCAAGAGCGCCGATTTCGTCGCCAAAGTCTCGCAGACCGAGTTCTATCAGGACCCGCAAGATCCCGCGGCGAAGAAAGCCGTGATCTCGCTGCGCTTCACGCATCCGGTCGACACGGCCACGCTCGAACAGCGCGCGCATCTGAAACTCGAAGGCGTGCCCGCGGGTTCGGGCGCGAAAAAATTCGTCGTCACCTACGACGAGCACAAGCTGCAGGCGTTCGTGCATTCCGAACCGTTGTCGATTCCGAAGGACGACGCACGCGTGGCGTTCACGCTAGACGCGGGCGTGCGCGCCGCGCGTGGCGGACCGGGCACGCCGAAGGAACTCGCCGGCACGGTGGCGATCCCCGGCCTGTACAGCCTCGGCATCGAAGGCATCACGGCCACACTGGTCGACAACGCCAAGTTCGAACCCGAGCAGGTGTTGATCGTCGAGGCGTCGCAGGCCGTCAACGAGGCGGAAACCACAAAGGCCGTCAACGCCTGGGTGTTGCCGGAATTCAACCCGAAGACGCCCGAAGATCAGCGCACCGAGCCGTATAGCTGGGGCCTCGGCGATGTCGGCGAAGACCTGCTCAAGCAATCGCAGAAACTGGTTCTGGAAGCGGTGCCGACCGAGCGCGAGTTCGATGCACTGCACAGTTTCAAGTTCCGCGCGGAGCCGGGACGCTATGTGTTCGTGAAAGTCAGCAAGGGCGTGCATTCGTTTGGCGGTTATGTGCTCGGGCGTGGCCGCAACGAAGTCGTGCAGGTGCCGCAGTATCCGCACATTCTGCGTTTCATGGCCGATGGCGCGCTGCTGTCGCTGTCCGGAGAGAAGCGCGTGTCCGTCGTCGCGCGCAATGTGCCCGGCATGGAACTGGAAATCGCGCGCGTGTTGCCGGATCAATTGCAGCATCTTGTCTCTTTCAATCGCGGCACCTACGCGAAGCCGGAGTTGTACTCGTTCAGTCCGGATCAGATCACCGAACGCTTCGTGCAGAAGACACCGTTCTCTGCCGGCGATCCGGTCAAGGCGCATTACGAAGGCGTGGACCTCGCCCAGTATCTCGGCGCCGGCGCGAGCAGCAAACGCGGCGTGTTCCTGCTCAAGCTGGCTAAGTTGAAGCCCGAAGAAAAGCCAAAGCCTGTCGACGAACATGACGACTCGCAGAACGTCGACACCGCTGGCGAAGGCGAGGGTGAAGGCGATGCGGAAGGCGAAGCCGAATCGTCGGACGGCGGTGATGAAAGCAAGGTCGGCGATTCGCGGCTGATTGTCGTGACCGATCTCGGCGTCATCGCCAAGAAGGCGCTGGACGGAAGCCAGGACGTGTTCGTGCAGTCGATCCACAGCGGTTCACCGGTGGACGGCGTAACCGTGGATGTCGTCGGCCGCAATGGCCAGACGCTGGTCACGCAAAGCACCGATCGCGACGGTCACGTGCGTTTCGACACGCTGGCCGGGTTCACGCGCGAGAAGGCGCCGACGATGTACGTCGTGCACAAAGGGGACGACGAATCGTTCCTGCCGATCCTCGAACACGACCGCGTGCTCGACTACTCGCGTTTCGACATCGGCGGCGAGCCGAACGCGCGCAGCGGCGGCAAGCTGTCCGCCTACCTGTTCAGCGACCGCGGCATCTACCGTCCGGGCGATACGTTCCATGTCGGCCTGATCGTGCGCGCGGCCGACTGGGCGAAGAAGCTCGCCGGCATTCCGCTGCAGGCCGAGATCGTCGATGCGCGCGGCGTGGTCGTCGAGTCGCGCAAGATCAAGCTGCCCGACGGCGGTTTCGATGAAATTTCCTACACGACGCAGGAAGCCGCCCCGACCGGCACATGGAACGTCAATTTATACATTGTCAAAGATGGAAAACCGGACGCGCAGATCGGCTCGACCAGCGCGCAGATCAAGGAATTCCTGCCCGACCGCATGAAAGCCGAGGCGCATCTGTCGCGCAATGTCGTGGAAGGCTGGATCAAGCCGGACGCGCTCAAGGCGCAGTTCCTGCTGCAGAACCTGTTCGGCACGCCGGCGCAGAATCGGCGCGTCGAGGCGACGTTGAGCCTCGCGCCGTATTTCCCCTCGTTCCGCAACTACGCGGCGTACCGTTTCTTCGATCCGCAGCATGCGAAGGAAGGCTACACCGAGCCGCTCGGTGAACAGCAGACCGACGATGACGGCAAGGCTGAATTCCCGCTGGACCTCGCCAAGTACGGCACGGCGTCGTACCAGCTGCGCTTCTTCGCGAAAGGCTACGAAGCCGAAGGCGGCCGCAATGTTGCCGCCGAAGCACACGCGCTGGTGTCGTCGCTGGATTACCTGATTGGCGCAAAGGCTGCGGACAATCTCGACTTCGTCGCGCGCGGCGCAAAACGCGACGTCAATCTGATCGCGATCGGTCCGGATACCGCGAAGATCGCTGTCGGTGGACTCAAGGCCGCGATCATCGAGCGTCGCTACGTATCGATTCTGACCAAGCAGGATTCGGGTGTCTACAAATACGAATCGAAGTCCAAGGAAGTTCCGGTTTCGGAAATGGCGCTCGACATCAAGCAGGCAGGCAGCGATTTCACGCTGCCCACGGACAACCCCGGCAACTATGCGCTGGTGATCCGCAACGGACATGGCGATGAGCTCAATCGCATCGAGTACACCGTAGCCGGCGAAGCGAACGTGTCGCGCTCGCTCGAACGCAATGCCGAGCTGCAGCTGAATTTGAGCAAGCACGATTTCGCGCCGAACGAGGACATCGAAGTCGCAATTCGCGCTCCCTACGCCGGCTCCGGGCTCATCACGATCGAGCGCGACAAGGTCTACGCGCACAGCTGGTTCCACAGCGCGACCACCGGTTCCGTGCAGAAGATCCGCGTGCCGGCGGATTTCGAAGGCGACGGCTACATCAACGTGCAGTTCGTGCGCGATCCCGCGTCCGACGAGATTTTCATGAGTCCGCTCAGTTATGGCGTCGTGCCGTTCTCGGTGAATCGTGATGCGCGCCGCGTCGCATTCAAAGTCGACGCGCCGGCGCTGGTCAAGCCCGGGGACACGCTGAAAATGAAAGTCAGTGCCGCCCAGCCGACGCGCGTCGTCGTGTTCGCGGTCGACGAAGGCATTCTCCAGGTCGCCCGCTACAAGCTCGGCGACCCGCTCGAATTCTTCTTCAAGAAGCGCATGCTCGAAGTGCGCACGAGTCAGATTCTCGATCTGATCCTGCCCGAGTTCAGCAAGCTCGCGAGCATGGTCGCTCCGGGCGGCGATGCCGACGACCTGCTCGCGCGGCACCTGAATCCATTCAAGAAGAAGCACCAGCAGCCGGTTGCGTACTGGTCCGGCATCGTCGACGTCAAAGGCGACAAGGAACTCAGTTACGCGGTGCCCGACGATTTCAACGGCAAGCTGCGCATCATGGCCGTGGCCGTGCGCCCGGACAAGGTCGGCATTTTCCAGAACTCGACCACGGTGCGCGGCGATTTCGTGCTGTCGCCAAATGTGCCCGGCATGGTCGCGCCCGGCGATGAAGTCGAGATCAGCGTCGGCGTCGCCAACAATCTGACCGGCCTCGGCGGCAAGGAGATTCCGGTCAAGCTGACGCTTACGCCGTCGCCGGCGTTCGAACTCGTCAACGGCGCCGATCAGGAACTCAAGCTCGGCGAAATGCGCGAAGGCGTGGCGACGTACAGATTGCGTGCGAAGCCTTCGCTCGGCGCCGCGAAGCTCGAATTCCGCGCGAGCTACGCCGACAAGTCCGCGAAGATCTCCACCGAGATCTCGGTGCGGCCGGCCGCGGCGTATCGCACCGAGCTGGCTGTCGGGCAGCTCGACAACGGCAAAGCCGAGGTCACGCCGCTGCGCGACATGTACGAACCGTTCGCCGAACGCGAAGCGGCTGCATCGTATACGCCGCTCGTGCTTGCCCAGGGTCTGTCGCTGTACCTGGATTCGTTCCAGCATATGTGCACCGAACAGTTGGTCAGCAAAGGCATGCCAGCGCTCGTGCTCGGCCAGCATCCGGAATACGGACGCATCAAGACCGGCGACGATGTCAAAGGCACCGATCCGCTGCAGGCGTTGTACGGCGTCATGCACACGCGCCAGAACGGCGAGGGCGGCTTTGGCTTGTGGACATCGACGCCGGAGTCCGTGCGCTACGTGTCGGTTTACGCGCTGCAGTTCCTCATCGAGGCAAGCGAACGCGGACAGAAACTGCCGGGTGACATGATGGCGGCGGGACAGCGCTATCTGAAGCAGCTGGCTGCCGACGAAAGCGATGGTTCGCTGGCGGGCTTGCGCGAGCGCGCGTTTGCGACATATCTGCTGACACGCCAAGGCAACGTAACGACGAATTATCTTGCCGCGCTGCAGAAGCGTCTGGACGATAAGTACGCGGACAAATGGCATGACGACCTTGCCGCCGCGTACATTGCCGCGACGCTCAAGCTGCTCAAGCAGGACAAGGACGCCGACAAATTGATCGCCGGCCCGCAAGCCGTGCTCGTGCGCTCGACGATCGAGAACGCGTTCCGCTTCGAACGCTATTACGATCCGCTCGTGCGCGATGCGACAACACTGTATCTGCTCGCCAAGCATTTCCCCGAGCGCGCGCGTGCGCTGCCGCCCGCGGCGATCGGCAATATCCTGCGCGTCGTGCAGCGCGGCTGGTACAACACGTTGTCGTCGGCCTGGACGATACTCGCGCTCGACGCGTACGGTTCGTCCGCCGCAGCCGACGGCAAGCTGAGCCTCGATGAATTGCACAAGGACGGCACCGCTTCTGTATTCGGCGCACAGCAGGGAAGTCTCATGCGCGGCGCGTTCACGGCCGCGGCGACATCGATCAGCGTGCACAACGACGCCGACCTGCGCGCGTGGTACGCGGTGACGCAATCCGGTTTCGACCGCGCGCCGCCGACGACCGAACTCAAGCAGGGCATCGAGATCGTGCGCGAGTACACGAACGAGGCCGGTCAGGTCGTCACGGCGGCCAAGCTCGGCGAGGAACTCGACGTGCACATCAAGATTCGCGCGATCGAAAACGACAGCGTCAGCAGCGTCGCGATCGTCGACCTGCTGCCGGGCGGATTCGAACCCGTGCTGCAGCCTCCGCCCGCGCCGGAACCGGCCGCGGAAGGTGAAGAGACGTCGACCGCGCAGCCCGCGTGGCGATCTCCGATCGGCACTTCGGCGTCGACATGGTCACTCGATTACGCCGATGTGCGCGAGGATCGCGTCGTCATCTACGGCACCGCGCTGCGCAACGTGCAGGAATTCGTCTACAAGATCCGGGCGACGAATGCGGGCGCGTTCGTCGTGCCTCCGGCGTACGGCGAGTCGCTGTACGACCGCAACGTGCAGGCGCGGTCGCTCGGGGCGAAGATTCAGGTCGCCAAGAAATAACGCGTCATGCAGGCATACGTCGCCAGGCTCCTGCGCCGATGGCAGAACCCGCTCGTGGTGCTGCTGTTGCTGGCGACGTTGCTCGTCGGCATCCGCGTGTGGCCGCACGCGCCGCTTGCGCAGCTGGCGCCGACCTCGACCGCCGTCTACGACGATAACGGCCGCCTGCTGCGCCTGACCTTGGCGAGCGACGAGCGCTACCGGCTGTGGACGCCGCTCGCGCAGATGCCGCCGGCACTCGTCGATGGCGTGATGTTGCAGGAAGACGCGTGGTTCCGCTGGCATCCGGGTTTCAATCCGGTCAGCCTCGCGCGCGGCGCGTGGGTCACGTACGCTCGTGGCGGCTCGCGTCAGGGCGGCTCGACGTTGACGATGCAGCTGGCCCGTCTGATCTATCGATTGAACACGCGTACACCTGGCGGCAAGCTGCGCCAGGTATTGCGCGCCGTAGAGCTCGAGCTGTGTTATTCGAAGGATTCGATTCTCGAGGCGTACCTGAACTACGCGCCGTATGGACGCAATATCGAAGGCGTCGGCGCGGCGAGCCTGATCTACTTCGACAAACCCGTTGCACAGCTGACTTTGCCCGAAGCGCTTGCGCTGGCGGTGATTCCCCAGGACCCGAGCCGGCGCGTGCACGACGCGGCGCCGGAGGAGGCCGACGACGTGATCGGCTCGCGCCTGCACGCCGCACGCGCGCGCCTGTTTGCGCGCTGGCTAGATCGCCGCGCCCAGGATGCGAGCTCGGCAGCGCTGATGGACTTGCCCCTGCACTTGCGTTCGCCCGCGCATCTGCCATTCGCGGCGCCGCATTTCGTCGAAGAGGTGCTGGCCGAGCGGCGTCTGCAAGGCCGAACCTCGCAAGCGGCTTTGCGCTCGACATTGAATCTGGATTTGCAACGCCTGCTCGAACGCCAGGTTGCCGCGCACGTGCAACACGCTGCCGATCGTGGCGTGCGCAATGCGGTAGCGCTGCTCGTCGACACCCGCGACCTCGGCGTGAAAGCTCTGGTCGGTTCGGCGGACTACTTCAACGCCGCGATCGCGGGTCAGGTCAACGGCGCAGTCGCCAAGCGTTCTCCGGGATCGGCTTTAAAGCCGTTCATCTATGCGTTGGGTTTCGACCAAGGCGTATTGCATCCACAGACCGTTTTGCGTGACGTACCGACTGCGTTCGGCCCATTCACGCCAGAAAATTTCGATGGCCGATTCCTCGGCCCGGTAACGGCGACGGAAGCGCTCGTGCGCAGCCGCAACATCCCCGCGGTAACCATTGCGTCAAAGCTGCAAAACCCGGATTTCTATCAGTTCCTCAAGGGCGCCGGCATCAGCCGCATGGCGAGCGAAGATCACTACGGACTCGCGCTCGTGCTCGGCGGCGGGGAAGTCACACCGGAGGAACTGGCGACGCTCTATGCCATGCTGGCCAACCGCGGCGAGCTCGCGCCATTGCGGCATCTGGCCGGCGAAGCGCGTGCGCCAGCGGTGCGTGTGTTGAGCGAGGAAGCAAGTTTCATGGTGCTCGACATGCTGCGCCAGAATCCGCGTCCCGATGACACGCTGATTGCGCAACCGGGACGTCTGCCGGTCTACTGGAAAACCGGCACCTCGTGGGGATTTCGCGATGCATGGACGGCGGGCATCGTCGGCCCGTACGTGCTCGTCGTGTGGGTCGGCAATTTCGACGGCAGCAGCAATCCTGCGTTCGTCGGCGTGGAAACCGCGGCGCCATTGTTCTTCCACATCGCCGATGCGTTGCGCGCACGCGATCCGCAAATCGCGGAACCGGCTCATGCGCCGCCGAAGAATCTGAAGCGCGTGCAGGTGTGCCTGGCCAGTGGCGACCTGCCGAACGCGTGGTGCCCGCAGCGCGGCTACACCTGGTTCATTCCCGGAAAATCGCCGATTCGCGTCAGCAACGTGCATCGGCCGGTCGTGCTCGACAACGCGACCCAAACACCGGCCTGTCCGCCATTCGACCCGACCAAGACGCATACGGAGATTTTCGAGTACTGGTCATCGGACTTGGCCCGCGTGTTTCGTCAAGCGGGAATTCCGCGGCGCGCGCCGCCGCCCTTGCCGGATTGCGACACCGCGGAGGACGCCGGGCAGGCGCCGCAGATCGTCTCGCCTTTGCGCGGTGAAACCTACACCCGGCGCATCAGTCGCGAGGGCGAGGAACGCATCGCGCTGCACGCGACGGTCGACGCGAGTGTGCAGAGCGTCTACTGGTTCGTCGGCGATGATTTCGTAGGCGTGGCCAAAGCGGGTGACTCGCTGCTGTGGCAGCCGCAACTCGCCGGCAATTTCACGGTGCGTGCTGTCGACGACCACGGCCGCGCTGACGCACGCGCGTTGCGCGTGGAGGTGACGGAGTAAATTCACGCGTGAACCGCTATGCTTTGCCGCAGAGGTGACGCATGCGAACCATTCTGACATCGGCAATTCTTTTTTTACTCGGCGGCTGCCAGGCGGCCACGCTGCGCACATCGGTACAAGGCGACGCACTCGCGCGTCTCGAAGCCGCGCTGCCGGGCGAATACGACAACCACGAACAGACCGGTGCGCGCGCGCCAACTTCGGTTGCTGCGCCACACTTGCGCGAAACCTGGAAACCGCTTGGCGACGGTGTTTGGCTCTGGCAGATACAAACGCTGGATGCAGCCAATGGCGCCGACGCGACCTGGATCTACCGACTGAGCGCCGTCGATGGCCGCGTGAAGCTGATTCCGTATCGCCCATTGGACGCGACCGTGGCGAAATCCGCGGCCGCGGGGCAGGAGCGATTCAAGTTCAACGACGCGCAATGGGCCGAGCTCGCCCCGTGCGCGCAGACGGGCGCGTGGAAAAGTACACAATTCAGCGCCATGGCCGATGCGGCCGCGTGCAGCGCGTTGCTGCCGGGCTTGGGCGAATCCGCGGCGCTGCTGCCGCTGCGCGTTACGCTGGATGGCGACATGTTGACCTCGGTGACGTTCGCCGATCAGGCGCGCGGAGCGCAGGCGAGCATCAGCGCGCGACGTCTGCGCTGGCTCAGCGGCTGGGCTGCAATCAACGGCGGCGGTCCAAAAGCGCAGTCGGACAACCAGGACTGGCACACGCAAAATGATCTGCGCCTTTCCAGCGAGGGCGGGCGCGTGCCGTTGCGGTGGCGCGACGGCGCGCCAAGCGGTTGGTCGCTGGAATTGGCGCGCACGAGTTATCCGGAACGCAAACTCGACGTGCTGCAGCTCAACATCATCGATGACGCGAGCGGGCGCGTGCTCGACTATGTGTGGGCAAATCCGGAAGCGAACGCGATCGGGTTCAATCTGGGATGGTTGCAGGTGGGGCTGACACAGACTGCGCCCGCCGCGAAATAGCTACCGGCCACCCACGAAAAAAAAGGGCCCGGTTTTGCCGGGCCCGAAGTTTGTCAGGAGCATTGCATCAGGGTTTGCTGAGTTTCACCTCATTGCTCGCCGCGCTCAGTCCTTTTGCATTGACCGCCTTCACGACGTAGTAATACGTGGCGACGCTGGATTTCACCGACGTGTCGTCGAATGCGGTCGCCGTGCCGCTGGTCTTGCCGACCATTTGCGATTCGTTGCCCGCGCTGGTGCCACGGAACACGCGGTATTGTTTGATGCTGGCGCCACCGTTGTCGGGAGCCTTCCAGCTCAGATGGGCGGCATTGTCGCGTGTGCCGGCCAGACAGGCACGCTTCGGCACGGCGGGCTCGACGCTGTCGAACTGCGCGAACAAGCTCTTGCCGCCGCTTTGGCGTGCTACGCGCATGTAGGCGACGAAATCGTTCGGCGCCGTGCCGGCGATGCAACCGGCACTCACGCAACCATCGCTATAGCCATACAGAGCATGACCTTGGGCATCGACGGTGATTTCATTGAAGTCGAGCAAGTTGCGATCTTCATTGCCGCCGCCCTGTTGCCAGATTCCGGTCTTGCTCTGTACCGGATCGTTCGGTGTGGCATTGACCGTCGTCCAGGTCTTGCCGCCGTCGTACGTGGTCGCGATGAACGCGTACCACACGCCGGGGAAAGCTTCGGATTGATAGTCGCCTGCCACGTTCGTGCCGATGAACCCGCATGCGGCACGGCCGGAGCTGCCGCCGACCGCTTCAGGCTCGGCCGCATTGACGATGCCGTGCGACTTGCCGATGTCGACATCGTTGATCCAGGTCAGGCCGCCATCCTTGCTGACCTTGACGTGTACGTGACCTTCCGGCGGCGCATTCGCCGCAACCGGCTCGTTGTTGACGTAGCAGTAGTAGGCGGTGTTGTCGCTGTCGAGCGCGATCGAAGGATCGGCGCCGCTCGGCTGCGAGACTGAGCCGGTGACGGCAAATTCGTTCCACGTCGTGCCGCCATCCGTACTCGTAACGCCACCCTGGGTACCGTTGCATTGAGCCACGGGCAACCACGCCGTGCCATTCGCCGAAATATGCACGTGACCGTGCAACCCACCGCAGCCATAGGTACCAAAACTTGTGTATGCCGGCACCGCCGGACCCCAGGTCATTCCGAGATCAAGACTGCGCTGGCACATCGCCGGGCCGACGATGTCCTGCGAGCAATACAACGTGTTCTGGCCCTGGTTGAGCGGCGTTGAAAGCAGCGACAGCGCCGCGGGGAACGGTCCCGTGCCGATCGTTTCGTGATCGACGCCGCCGTCGGGCGGCCCGACGCCGATCGGAACCCAGGTGTCACCATCGTTGTCGCTGTAGGCGTAGACCGCGTTGGCGCCCACCGTGGAGTTCGAAGCGATCGTGCGACCGGACTTCTGATCGGTCCAGAGGATCGGATCAAGACCGGTATCGGTCACCGTCGAAGATTTGTCTTCCCAGGTCGCATCGCAACTCTCGGGATTCGCGGGATTTGCGACTTCGGCGGGAGTAATCCGCCAGATTGGCCCGTAATTCATCGTCATGATGCGGCCGCTGTGCGGATTGAAGCCGATGTTGAACTCGCCGTGGGCGCCCTCCGCCGAGGTTCCGTGCGGCGCATACAGGTTCTGGTAGCGCGGCACGCCTGGCACCGTCGCATCGGCTCCGCCGAACGGCGCGGGTGTGCAGTTGCTCGTGCATGCGGGTCCCGGCAGCAATTCGATTTTCACGTTGACGGTCTCGCCGGTCGGCGTGTACGGCACGACCTTGACCGTGATCGTGTTCGGCACGCCATCCTGCAGCGAAGCAATTGCCATATCCGCAACTTCGGGGTCGGCACTCGTGGCCGATTGCCAATCGGCGGTCTCGCCTCCGTTGGTGTTGATGACGGTGCCGCGGAAAATCCACAGGTCATAATCCGACTTGCCGGTGCCGGCATCGGCCCAGCTCAGCGTGACGCGAACCTCCGCTTGCGGATAGTTGATCGCATAGCCGCTCGGCAGCGAAATGGTCAGTGCGTAGTCATCGCACGGCTGCACGGGGTTGGTGCACTCCGGACCAATATCGTATTCCGGAATCGGCGTGGGATTGGCAACGAGGAAAGGTCCCGCCGAGTAGGTCAACGGTCCGGAAGTGTTGGTCAGCGTTCCTGACGCCGGCGTGGCCGCCCAGGCCGACAGCGGCGCCGCCAGGGCGCATCCGATCAAACGCGCGAGATTTGTTTTGCTGATCATTTCGCAAGCTCCTTGCCGCGATTCGCGTCCTGGCGATAGCAGCATCTATGCCACTGTTCACGCCCTCGTCCGTGCCGGCATGCTGGTCGTTACTTCACCAATGTAGATTCATGCCGACGCGCGCACAATCGGCATAACCCTCATGCTCGATACGGGGGATTACCCATGAAAAAATTTCATACTCGCGCCGTAGTGCGATCCGTCTGGCGGCTCTTGTGACGATCGGCGAGCGCCCCGATCTGCAACCTGTGAGCCGGAAGATCGCGTCGACTTCTTTGTTTTTGCTCTCCGCCGCCGTGCTTGCGGCGGTGAGCGCGCCCTTATGTGCGCGAACGGTTTGGCGTTGCGTGCGCGATGGTACGGTCAGCCTGTCGACCGCGCCGGAGCCCGATTCGAAATGCATCGAGAAAGCGCTCGACGATGCCGCGCCGACGTTGCCGAATCTGTGGGGCAGCCTGGGTACATTTCGCGGCACGCTGTACCAGCGCGAGCAGGACGGAAAAATCGTATACGGCACGCGCAAGCTGCCGGGATCCATTCCGATGCAACAATTCACGGTCGCCACACCGGCCTCGTCGCCCGCACACATCGGTTTGGGCAAGATCGGCCGGCCGCAGATCGGCATTTATCGGCGCGAATTCGCCAAGGCTGCCGCCAAAACGGGTCTTGACGAGGCCTGGTTGCGTACGATTGCCCACGCCGAAAGCGATTACGTGGCCGACGCCGTCTCGGTCAAGGGCGCGAAAGGCGTGATGCAGCTCATGCCGCAGACAATCGGCGATTACGCGGTCACCGATGCCTTTTCAGCGCAGCAATCGATTCTCGCGGGTGCGAGATACCTGAAAACGCTGGAAGCCATGTACGCGGGCGACCGCGTACTTACCGCGGCGGCGTACAACTCGGGGCCCGCCGCCGTAGCCGAATACGGCGGCGTGCCGCCGTATTCGGAAACGCGCCTCTACGTCGCCAAGGTCAAGGCGCTGTACGAGCGCTACCGTCAGGCCCTGGGGCTGGCGCCGCGACCCCTCGAGCTGGCGCCAGCGCCGTAAGTCGCTTACATCATTGATAGTCGATCGTGCGCACCGTGCCGGAGCGGTCGACCGAGCAGCTGACCGGACCTTTCGGCGTGTTCATGTCGACGACGAACAGGTCGTCGCTGACCCTGCGTACGTCATTCGTTGAAATCTCGTCGTAGCGGAACGGTTGGTCACTCGTGATGCGGTTGACGCACGCGTTGTTGGCGATGCGCCGACCGGTATCGTCGCTCGCGTACGAGCGGCCGGAGCGCGGGCGATCATAGCCCGAGTCGTCGTAATAGGTTTCGTTCCTGCTGCTGTAACGCGGCTGCACATCGAATACCGCACGGCAGCCACCGGACACCCAGATGCTGTCGTTGTCGGCGCCCCAAGTGCTGCCTTCGATGCATGGGCTGCTGCTGATCTGCTCGATCAGCTGAACGCTGCTGCCCGGATCGACGGTGCCGCAGGCCTCGGCGCGCCCGCCATGCGATTCGCAGGTGATCTGGTCGGCGAACACGGCCGTGCTGCCGAGCGAGAGGACGAGAATGAGTGCTGAACGTAGTGCTGACATAAGACCTCCTTCCTGGCCACCGGCACCGCCCCCAGAGCGCGGCGTCGAGACCACATTGATGCGCCGCGACGATGAGCGGCAAGACCCTACCTTGCGCGCCGCCGTGGAAACGCGCGCTGAACTTCGCGGCGCGCGGCCTGTGATCTTCAGTTGCCGTTTCAGGCGGCGAATTGCAATCGCGCGAGCTCGGAATACAGCCCGCCCTGACTCAACAGTTCAGCGTGCGTGCCTTGGGCGACGATGCGGCCGGCGTCGAGGACGACGATGCGATCGGCCTTTTGCACCGTGGCAAGGCGATGGGCGATGACCAGCGTCGTGCGATCGCGCATGAGGTTTTCCAACGCGTGCTGGATGGCGGCTTCCGACTGCGCGTCGAGATTGCTCGTGGCTTCATCGAGCAGCAGGATCGGCGAATTCTTGAGCACTGCACGGGCGATCGCGATACGTTGCTGTTGGCCCCCGGAAAGACGCACGCCGCGTTCGCCGAGGTACGTGCCGTAACCCTCGGGTTGCGCAGAGATGAACTCGTGCGCTTCCGCGGCTTGCGCCGCGGCCACCACGGCGGCATCGCTCGCGTCGCTGCGGCCGAAACGGATATTGTCGGCAGCCGAAGCGCCGAAGATCACGGTGTCCTGCGGCACGAGCGCGATCGCGCTGCGCAGTTCCGGTAGCGCCAGCGCGCGCAGATTCATGTCGTCGACGGTCACGCTGCCGTGTTGCGGATCGTAAAAGCGAAGCAACAAGTGGAAAATGGTACTTTTCCCTGCGCCGGAAGGGCCGACCAGTGCAACGGTTTCGCCGGGAGCGACGTGCAAAGTGAAATCATGCAGCGCCGGCGCATCGGGCCGGCTCGGGTAGCGGAACTCGACGTGCTCGAAGCGAATATCCCCGCGCAGCGGGCTCGGCAATGCGGCCGGTGCCGCCGGTGAAGCAATGTCCGGCCGCGCCGCGAGCAACTCGGCGATGCGTTCCATCGCGCCGCTGGCGCGCGAGATTTCGCTCCAGACTTCGGTCAGACCGCCCAGTGAACCCGCCGCGATCACTGCGTACAGCACAAACTGGCCGAGCACGCCGGCATCGAGTCCGCCACTCATGACCGAGCGCGCGCCGGACCATAGCGCGAGCGTAATCGCGCCAAAGATCAACAGGATCACGAGCGCGGTAAGTCCGGCACGTTGGCCTATGCGGCGTCGCGCTGTCGCGAGCGCGCGCGCGATCGCGCTGTCGTAGCGTTGCTTCTCGACCGGCTCGCGCGCGTACGCCTGCACCGCGTACATCGAGTTCAGCGTTTCATTGGCAACCGCAGCGGCATCGGCAATGCGGTCCTGATTGGCACGCGCGAGACGCTGCTGTCGGCGTCCGGCAACCGCGATCGGCAGGATCACCACGGGAATCACCAATGCCGCATACCCGGCCAGGCGCGGGCTCGTCTGCACGAGCATCACGGCGCCGCCGATCGCGGTCACGACACTGCGCAGCGCGATCGACATGCTCGAGCTCACCACGGTCTGCACGAGTTCGGTATCGGTGCCCAGACGCGAAGTGAGTTCGCCGACGCGCGTGCGCTCGAAGAACGCCTGATCGAGCGTAAGCAGATGTGCGTACAACTCGCGGCGCAGGTCGGATACGACACGCTCGCCGAGCACGGTCACGCAGAAGTAACGCGCCGCCGTGGCAATTGCCAACACCGCGGCGACCGCGAACAGACCGATGAAGCTGCGATCGACCGTCGCCGGATCGGCATGCGCGAAACCGTGGTCGATCATCACGCGCACCGCAACCGGCAACGACAGCGTCGCCAGCGACGAAACGCCGAGGAAGGCGAGCCATCCGAACAGCATGCCGCGATAGCGGCGGAAGTACGGTGCCAGCAGATTCAGCGCGGCAAAGCGGGACGAACGCTTGGGTTCCGGACTATCCATGATCACGCGAGTACGCAAAGGAATCGCCTACTTGAGGTCACGAAGGTCATCGGGCAAGTGGTAGTCCGGATATATGTTGCGGAATTCATCGAGGCTGCGCAGGGCCTCGTCGCGCCTGTCCTCGCGCAGCATCGTGCGGATATTGGCAAGCCAGTGCTCGGGATAGAGGCGGGCATTCGGATCCTTGGAAGCCGCGGGAGCCATGCGTGCGGCCTTCGCTGCTGGCGCCGTGAGCGCAGCTTCACCGGCCGCGCCGCTGGCAGCAGGCGCCTGTGCGGCCGGCGCGGAGCGCATTTGCGCCGCTGCAGGAACGGACACTTCGCGGGCCTGAGGTGGCGGTGCCGCTGCGGCAGTGACGGGTTCGGCGGCCGGCGCGGCCACGGGGCGTTCTTCGCGTGCCTTCAAGGCCGGTTTTTCGCGCGCCGACTGCGCGCGTTTGTGATCGCGGGCATCTTCGTTGAGCACGCCGCCGGCCAATCCAGCGGGAGCGGCAAGGGTCTTTTCCTGCTCCGGCGTCTGCAACGGAAAAGCTTGCGGAGTCGGCGCGTCGGCGCGCGGCGCGGGCGCTTCCAGCTGGGGCGCGGACTCGCGCGTGGGTGGCGTCATTGTTGATGGCGCGGGGGGAGCCGGCATTGGCGCCGGCTTCGGCGCGACCTTATCCTCAAAAGCAGCCGTATTTTCGGACGGACGGCTTTCCGCAGCGTCCTTCGGCGCGGAAGCCGGTACCGACACCGCGTTCTCCGCGGCCGATTTTTGCAATTGCTTGGCCTCGCGTTCCTGCCAGACCGTCGGCCCGATGCGAAACGCGATTCCGGCAGCCAGCGTGACAATCGCCGCGGCGCTGAGCGCCGGGATCCAGCGCGATGTGCGGGCGCGCGCGTGCGGCTCGGCCGCTTGCGCGCGGCGCGCCATTGCCTGCACGGCAGCGTCGAGCCGCGCGTCGGGTTCCGGTCGCGGCAGCTTGCGATAGAGCGCAGCGACGCGCGAGTTTTCCTGATCGAGGAAATCCTCGAACTCGCGCTCGAATTGTTCGTTGCTCGTCATTCCGCAAACTTCTCACGAATTTTCGCGAATGCATAACGCAATCGCGATTTCACGGTTTCCTGGCCGGTGTCCATGATCTGGGCAATCTCGGCGAGGCCCAGCGCGCTTTCCACGCGCAGCAGGAAGGCTTCGCGTTGTTCACCGGGCAGGCCATCGAGCGCGATCTGCAGGCGACGGCGCTGCTCGAATTCGCCGAGTACCTGTTCGGGCCGGTCGCTCTCGGGCGCGTCGAGTTCGCGCAGGATGTTCTCGGTTTCCTCCGCTCCGGCCTGCGGCCGCGCTCGGCGGAAACTGTCGATAATAAGGTTGTGCGCGATCTGCAGAAGCCAAGTGCTGAACTTCGCCTCCACGCGGTAACGCTCGCGCGAGGCGATCAGCCTGCTCCAGGTTTCCTGAAACAGCTCGTCCGCACTCGCGCGGTCGGCGATGCTGCGCAGGATGAAGCGATACAGCATGCCGCGGTTGCGCGCGTACAAGGTATCGAACGCGCGCAGGTCGCCACGAGCATAGGCGAGCATGAGCTTTTCGTCCGAATAAGCAGCGTCCCCCATACCTGGGGAGATTAGTTGAAATCCGTCTGGCTGATAAGTAGTTCACCCAGGGAGAAACGCAGGAAAGGGCACGATGGGGTTAGGCATCGCGCATGACCATGAGGCGAATCTCCGTCATGTCCTCGATCGCGTAACGGATGCCTTCACGTCCGAGTCCCGAGGCTTTGACGCCGCCGTACGGCATGTTATCGACGCGGAACGAGGGCACGTCGCCGATGATGACGCCGCCGGCTTCGATTTCGTCCCACGCGCGCATCGCCTTGCGCATGTCGTGCGTGAATACACCCGCTTGCAGGCCGTAGTCGCTGGCGTTGACAATCCGGATCGCCTCGTCGAAATCGCGATATTTCTGCAGCAGCGCGACCGGACCGAATGCCTCGAGACAGCTGATTTTCTGCCTCGGATCGACACCTTCGAGCACAGTCGCCTGCAACATCGTTCCCTGGCGCTGGCCGCCGCAAAGAACTTTCGCGCCGCCTTTGACGGCCTGCTGGATCCAGCCGTCCAGCCGCGCGGCTTCCTTTTCGTCGATCATCGGGCCGATGAAGGTCTTGTCGTCCTTCGGGTCCCCGGCGACGAGTTTCTCCACTGCGGCAACGAACGCGTCACGAAACCGGTCGTAGACGTGTTCGTGTACGAGAATTCGCTGCACGCTGATGCAGCTTTGCCCGGATTGGTAATACGCGCCGAAGATCATGCGCTCGATGACGAAATCCATCCGCTCGCCCTGATCGGCATCGACAATGCACGCGGCGTTTCCTCCGAGTTCGAGTATCACCTTCTTGCGGCCTGCCTTGGCTTTCAGATCCCAGCCGACCGCCGGCGAACCGGTGAACGACAGCAGCTTGAAACGCTCGTCGGTCGTGAACAGATCGGCGCCGTCGCGGTGCGTCGGAAGAATCGAGAAAGCGCCTTTCGGCAGATCGGTTTCGGCCAGTACCTCGCCGATGATCAACGCGCCAATCGGTGTGCGGCTCGCGGGCTTCAGCACGAACGGACAACCGGCGGCGAGCGCCGGAGCGACTTTGTGCGCAGCCAGGTTGAGCGGAAAGTTGAACGGCGAAATGAACGAACACGGCCCGATCGGCACGCGTCGCGTGAAGCCGCGGTAACCTTGCGCACGCGCCGAGATTTCCAGGTTCAACACTTCGCCATCGATGCGCACCGCTTCCTCGGCAGCCACTTTGAAGGTGTCGATCAGACGCGTCGCTTCGCCGCGCGAATCGCGGATCGGTTTGCCGGCTTCGATGCACAGCGCCAGCGCCAGTTCGTCCTGGCGTTCGCGAAAACGTTTGACGCAATGCTCGAGGACGGCCTGGCGCTGGAACGGACGCATTTTGCGCAGCGGTTCCTGCGCATCGACTGCCGCTGCAATGGCCGCATCGATCGCTTTTGCATCGGCGAGCGCAACGCGCGTGGCGACGTTGCCCGAGTATTTGTCGGTGACTTCAAGGTCCGTATTCGCGGCAACCGGTGCGTTGGCAAGATAGTAGGGGTAAGTCGGTTTGAGCACGGTTCCGCTCCTTGATCCGCTCGGGAACCAAGAATTCTACTCGCTTCGTTGACCCGCTCCCCAAGCGTTGTACAGGACGATGGAAGCGTCCCGCGACGCTTCCATCGTTGAATCCAATCAGCGGAAGCGCCGTTCGCGATGAGGCGCTCGGCGGTGAGCCAGCGCGAATCGTCCGAAGCGAGAAACACCGCGATCCGCGATATCGTCGGGCTGGCCGATCCGGCCGAGCGGCGTCTGCGCCACGGCGTTCTTGTGGAAGACGTGCCGTTCGTTAGATTTGGACTTTGGCTTACGACGGCGGCGATGGGATTTTCTGCTTTCCGCAACGATTTCGAGTGAATCGGGCTTTGCCGCTACCTGTGACGAGACATACCGCGCGTCGTTTTTGCCGTTCTGAGCAGGTCAGCGACCCAAAGCCGCGCAGCCATCGAACCCGTTATTGAAAATGATTTCCGCCTGAATTTCGTAAGCACCGATGTCGACACCCGCTCCCGAGGAGCGCACGAATGGGTTTCCGCGTTGATCGAATGCCAGATTGGTCACATTGTTGCCCGCATCGATGCCAGGGCTATGGCTGAGCAGGGCATGGGTTTTGGTCGGGCCGCCGTTGTCGCGCAGTGGGCCCAGCAGAGGACATGCACCTAACAGGGAATTTGCTGGACCAGTACCCCAGTAGTTTCGGATCAGGTTGTCGGCGCCGCTAATAGTCACCGTGTACTGCGCCGGATCGGCGGAAAAATCGAGGTCGTAGGCGTTGCTGCCGAAGATGTTGTTGGCAAGCAGCGAACTCTCGAGTTCCACAGTAACCGGATGCTTGTCCGCGATCAGCGCCAAGCCAACACCTTTGAAGAAGCCAGTGCCGTCGGAACCGGCGGTGTTCGCTGCGAACGTGCTGTTCTCAATCGTCGCCGGATTGTTGGAATAGACACCGCCCGTGACCCCGGATGCATCGTTGCCGGAGATAGTGCTGTTGATGATGGTCAATGCGGGCGGTCTGATCGCGAGATTCGTCTTGTTCTTCACGCCACCACCGCTTCCCTCGGCATGATTGGCGGAAATCGTCGAGGAGGTGAGAGTAATGCCGTAAATCGCATACACGCCGCCGCCATCGGCCAGTGGTCCTCCAACCGCCAAATTGTCGGTGATGGCGCCCTCGTTCGAGAGCAAAGACCCACTCGAATACGCGCCACCACCTCTTGCAGTGTGTGTGGTGATGCCGTCGAGGAAAGCCACTGTATTTCCACTGATGGTGCTGTACGAGATCGTCAGATCTCCGCTCGCGAATATGCCGCCGCCGGCGGCAGCGCTTGCGCCGGCCGCCCGGCAGCTCTTGACGGTTACCGAGTTGAGTTTCACGGCGTAAGCAGAATAGATACACCCGCCCCGGTGCGGAGGCGTGTTGCTGTCGTTGACATAACCCCCGGCGAGGGTCATGTCCGTCAAGTGCAGTGTTCCGGTTCCGGTGTGCCGGAAAATACGATGCTTTACGGGGTCGCCGTAATCGCGAACTACGCTGAGTTTGTTCTGCCCGGGGCCAGTAATGGTGAGACTGTTCTGGGCGACGGTGATGCCGGTAGCGAGGGTAATCTGGCTGCACGTCAGGCCGGCCATGCTGACCGTGTCACCGCTGTGTGTTGTCGCAGCGCCTACGACGGCGCGCAAGCTCCCCGGATTGCTGTCGCTGCAATTGGTCACATTGTGAGTTGCGGCCACTACCGGTGTCGTCAACAGCGGCGAGCACGCGGCAACGCAGGAAGCGAGCGCGGTCAGACGCTGCTTATTCGATCGGACTGGCTTGGTGCTCATGGCGCAAGCTCCCTGCTTTGTATGGCGTTATACGCCGAAACCCGGAAAATGCGAGCGTATACGTCTTGGCGCAGCCTGGCGGTACTGCAAATGCGACGGTCAGGCAGCCGAGACTCCAAACAGCGCGCCCACGCCCCACGTCAGCGCCATCGCAAGTGCACCCCAAACGAATACCCGCAGGGCGCCGGCAGCGACACTCGCGCCGCCCGCGCGCGCGGCGACGCCGCCGAGCAGTGCAAGTACGATCAGGGAAAAAGCGGCGATGCTTGGAATCAGCCAGGTTTGCGGCAAGAGCAATACTGCGAGCAGCGGCATTGCAGCGCCGATCGCGAAGGTGACCGCCGAAGCCAATGCCGCCTGCAGAGGACGTGGTTTCAGCGTTGCCGTGATGCCAAGTTCATCGCGCATATGCGCATCGAGCGCGTCGTGCGCCATCAGCTGTTGTGCGACGTCCTTCGCCGTCTCCGGCGTCAGGCCGCGCTTGATATAGATGTTTGCCAGTTCCTTGTGTTCGCCGATGCTGTCGGTTTCAATCTCGCGCCGCTCGACTTCAGTCGCGGCTTTTTCCATATCCGCCTGCGAACTCACGGAGACGAATTCGCCAGCCGCCATCGACATCGCACCAGCGACGAGGCTGGCCAGGCCAGCGGTGAGGATCGCCTCGTGGCTGGCATGGGCCGCGGCTACGCCGAGGATCAGACTCGCGGTAGAGATTACGCCGTCGTTGGCGCCGAGCACGGCCGCGCGCAGCCAGCCGATGCGGTGGGTCAGGTGGGTTTCGTGGTGGCGTCTAACCATGATGCGACTCGACACGCACATCGAATTCGCCGTCGACGAGGCGCGCGGTCAAGCGACTGCCACGGATAGCTTGCGTCGCCGAACGCACGATCCGGCCGGATTCGGCCTCCAACAAAATCGCGTAGCCACGCCGCAGGGTCGCCAAAGGGCTGACCGCATTGAGTGCGCGCGCGAGTTCACCCAGCTGCAGCGCGCGCGCTTCCAGCCGATGCGCCAGACCAACGCGCAATGATCGCGCGTTGACGCGCAATTCGTTGCGGCGGCGCTCCAGCAAGAACATCGGATGTTGGCGCTGCAGGCGCGCATGCAGTTGCGCAAGGCGCTCGTTGCCGGCGCGCAGGCGCGTGCGCGGCTGCTGCGTCGCCAAGCGCGCACGCACGTGGTCGGCGCGTTGCGCGGCGGTATGCAAGCGATGGCGCATGTGCTGGCGCAGGCGCTCGCGATGATGACGCAAGGCGCGCAGCAATTCGGTCACGTCCGGAACGAGTAGCTCCGCGGCGGCGGACGGTGTCGGCGCGCGCAAGTCGGCGGCAAAATCGGCGATCGTGAAGTCGACCTCGTGGCCGACCGCGGACACGACGGGAATCGCACTCGCCCGGATTGCCCGAGCGAGTGCTTCATCATTGAACGCCCACAGATCTTCGAGCGAGCCGCCGCCGCGCGTGAGCAGCAGCACGTCATGACGGCGCGCGCTGGACGCGGCATCGAGTGCGCGGATGATCGCGGCGGGGGCATCGCGGCCTTGCACGGGTACCGGTAGAACCTCGACATTGGCCAGAGGAAAACGGCGGCGGATCACGCTCGTCACATCGCGGATCGCGGCGCCGCTTGGCGAGGTGATCACGCCGATGCGGCGCGCGAGTTTGGGCAGGGCGCGCTTCAGATTCGCAGCGAACAGGCCTTCGGCGGCAAGCCGGGTTTTCAGCTGCTCGAAAGCGCGCAGCAGCGCACCTTCGCCGGTTGGTTCCAGATGCTCGACGATCAGCTGAAATTCGCCGCGTGCTTCGTACAGGCTCAAACGCGCGCGCGCGAGCACGCGCGTGCCGTCGGCCGGCTTGAATCTCAGCAGAATCCCGCGCGAGCGGAACATCGCGCAGCGCACCTGTGCCTGCGCATCCTTGAGACAGAAGTACAGATGTCCGGAACCGGGCCGCGACAAATTGGAAATCTCGCCTTCGACCCAAATCAGCGGAAATGCGTCTTCGAGCACGTCGCGTGCCATGCGCACGAGCGCGCTCGGCGAAAACACTTCGCGTTGTTCGCGCGCAAACAAGTCGGGAGGAGAGGTCATGGAATGCGCAGAGTAACCCGCGCACCCCAGCGAGGCAAAACGGCGGATCAGGCGAAGCGGTTGCGATCCAGATAATGTCGTGCAAACCACGCGATGATCAGGCCGAAAAGCCACATTGCGGCCATATTCGTGCTGAAGCCGTAGAAATCCATTTTTGGAAAATCGCCGTGCATCGACAGCGGCCGGACCACGTAATTCATGACGAAGAACACCACGGCGCCGTAGGCGACGCCCGCCGCTATCCAGCGCCGCACGAGCGCGGGCAGGCGCGTGGCCGCATAGACGAAAATCGCTGCGATGATCAGCGACATCATCCATTGCAGGAGGACGCCGAGCACGGCGATTTCGGGTCCGCCAGCCTTCGCTGCAGCGCGACCGATCAGACCACCGGCGATGAAGCGCAGCACGCCCAGCGGGTTGATCCAGTAGATCAACGATGGTGCAAAGATGTCGATCGTTCCGGCGATCAGGCCGCCGTAGAGCACAGCAAGCCAGGCATTGCGGCGCATCGCTTTCTCCTTCAGTGTCCGGACGCTGACGCACGACGGCGTGATTACGTCGCACTCAGTGGCAATGATCGACGCTCAGGCGTGCTTCCAGCGTGCCTTGCGCAAGTCGGCAGCTCATTTCGATGGATCCGGCGAATTCGCGCACCTCGTTGACGCGCCAGCCGGTCGGACGCACATCGAGTTCGAGTCGATCGCAATCGGAGGCGTGCAGGGTCATGCGACCGTGGTCCGAGGTCCAGAGCGCGACCGCTTGGCCGCCGGGCTCGCGCCATGCGCGCAGCGATTGCGAATCCGTGCTCGAATCAAAGTCCAGACCGAGAAAATAGGCGCGGTCCCCCGAGGCACAACGATCGGGATTCCATCGCACCACGGTGTCACCGTTCCTGATGTCGACACTGCCGGAAACGGTCGGATGCACGACGGCGCCAAGCTGACCCAGGGCGCAAGCAGCCAGGGGCAGCGGCAGGAGCATTGGCAGCAGGAGCTTGGCACGGTTCATCACTTCTCGCCCCCGGCCGGGCCGTAAAACACGACCCAGGCGGCGAGGTCGGCGCTGAAATTTTCAAAGCGATGCTCGACGCCGGCGGCGACCCACAACGCATCGCCGCTCGCGAATGGCGTGCGTTCGCCTGCGACGATGAACTCGCCGCTGCCGGAAATTACGAAGTAGACCTCATCGCGATCGTGCGGGGTTTGCGGGTCGGTGCCGCGCGGTGCGTACAGTTCCACGAGCAGCGAACCGCGAGTGAATGCTTCCGTGAAGCGCTCGCCATCCGGCCACCTCGGCGTCTTCGGGCCCGGCAGTCGCTTGAGCAGATCGGCTGCGCTGACCTTCATTTGAGCTGCGGTTCGACCGTCCAGGGTGTGCCGTCGGGTTTCAGATACAGCTTCTGCATTTCATCCAGATGAAACGGCCGCGAGCCGATGCGGCCGAACACCGCGATCTGGTTGCCGGACTCGTCGACGGCGCGGTCGCGTTCGAGCCCGCGCGACAGCGACAGCGCCGGATTCGCCGTCGGATACCAGGCGATCAATTGGGGTTTTGGATCGGGGCTGAATCCGTAAAATTTCGGTTGCGATTCAGGGCTCGTCAGCTGCAGCACCTCGAGTCCGTTCTTGCCGTCGGCGACATAGGCGAACAATGACGCGTTCGTGGTGCCGATGACGACATCGTGCGCATCGGTGATTTTTCCGCCGGCGTTGAACATCTGATAGACGAACGGCGCATCCGGTTTGGTCACGTCGACGATGGCAATGCCGTCGGCACCGTCGGCGACATAGGCATAGGTGCGGGCGACATGCAGTTTGTGCGCATCGCGCAGCGCGACGTGCGCGACATCGCGTGGCGTGGCAGGGTCGGTGATATCGATAACGTGCAGGCCATCCTTGGTCGTCGCGAACAGATAGCGGAACTGCACCTGCGCGGCGCGCGGCTCAGCGACGGCGACAATGGCCAACGTCCTGGGTTTGAGCGGATCGTGCATATCGAGCGCGACGATTCCGGCGTCAGCCGATACGTAGAACGTGTTGCCGGCGATCGCGACGTGGCGCGCGCCCTTGAGCACTCCGTTTTCGTTCCAGGTCAGGGCGCGCTTGAGGAAATTGTTGCGCGGCTCGCGATCGTGCAACGTGGAAATATCGGTGACGATCAGGCCTTCTTCCGCATCGGTAATGTACGCGTAGCGGTAGATCGGGTTCATCACCTGTTCTTCATTCGCACCCTGCATCAACTCGCTCTGGTTGCGCGCCGGATCGACCGGCTGCGTTGTCGCCAACGCCACGCAGGTCGCATTCTTCGAGACGATGTGCGTGTCCTGCCCGAGCGGCGAGAACGGCGCACTGACAACTTTTTCGGAAACACCCTTGTTCGCTACGCTCGCGACGTCGTAGACGCGCATGCCTTTCACGCCTTCCGCGACATACAGGTACTCGCCACGCAGCTGAATGCATTGCGCCTCGCCGCTCGCGTGTTCCTGTGCCGTTTCGAGTTTCTGCCCGCGCGCTGCGTGCGCCTTGTACCAATCCGGATACGCGTATTTGTGCAGATAGCTGCCGATGACCGCCTGTGGCTCGTCCCATTCGGTGACCTGCACCGCGCCGATGCCGCCGGCTTCGCCGACCCACGCGTGGTAGCCTACGAAGTCGATGAACTTCGTGCCGAGCAGCAGGGTCTGCGCGAGGACCGCGTTGTTGTCGTTGTTCTTCGACAGATGACAGTCGTCGCAATCCTTGGTTTCGGTCTTGCGCTCGGTGTGCGGGTAGTGCGGGGCGAACGCCTGCGAGGAATAGCCGGCCGCCGAAATCGGCGGCTGCTGGATGTAGATTTTCTCGCGATTGATATTCGTCGATGACAGCACGAGCGCCGAAGACGAGCGCACCGGCGCGATCTTGTGGTCTTTGACATCGCCGTGCACGCCGAGGAAGAACATGTCGTCGCGTGCGACCTGCGGGTTGTACGTGGCAAAATTGCGCGTGAAACCGCCTTCGTATTTGTGCCGCTCGGTCTTCCAGTTTGCCTGGATCGGCAGATGGCAGCCGCCACAACTCGTCGTCCACGACGTATGACAGGTGTAGCACAGCATCTTGTCGTCGCCGTGCGCGCGCTGCTCTTTCGGCACATCGGCGCCCCAACGCTGCGCGTCGGTATCCATTGCGACCGTATGCGCACGCGTCGCTTTTGCGTTGTAGCGCGGCGATGCCGGATCGGCGGTGTCCTTGACCAGCGACATCGTCCATTGCAGACCCGGTGTTACGGCGGAACGCTGGATCAACTGGCCAGCGATCCATTCGAAGCGCTTCTTGCCATCCGGGTTGCGGATCAACAGCAAATCCTTGCCGTACGGTGACGCGGCCGGGCCAGAGGTTTTCAGCGTCGGCAACGTGTCGACGGTGCCGTGGCAGTCCTGGCATTGCACTTCGACCGCGGCCATGACCTCGGCTTTGACATAGCCATCGCCGTGCGCATCCTGCGCGTAATGGCAATCCACGCATTGCATGCCGACATCGACGTGGATCGACTGCAGATGCACGGCTTTTTTCCACTTGTCCGGGTCGTCGTCGGCGACGATCTCGCGATTCTTGTCGAGCAGGTCGCCTTTGCGATCGCGCGAATACACGCCACGGAAATTCCAGCCGTGGCCGTGATAGTCGGCGAATTGCGTGTCGTGCAATTGCGGATTGAGCAGGCTTACGTCCTTGGTGAAGTTCACGTCCGCCCATTTGCCGCGGATCGCCGCTTCCTCGGGATTGCGATCGAGCACCTTGCGCGCTTCTTCGTCGCTCGGGTACTTCTGTTGCGCCGGCCACATCGCCGGTGCATCCGATTCGTAATCCCACATCGTGTAGCCGAGCATCGTGTTGATGAACATGTTCGGCTGATGCATGTGGCAGATCATGCACTGGCTCGTGGGAATCTGGCGCGTGAACTCGTGCTTGAGCGGATGCCCGGATTCGTTCTTCGGTATTGTCGGATCGAGCTGCTGCGAAGTGCCCATGTTGCCGGCGGACGCATAGATCGCCGAGTGGAACGGGTCGCGGTCGTTGGCGTAGACGACGTGACACGCAGAGCATCCGGAGGAGCGATAGTCTCCGGGATTGTCGTTGGTGCCGAGCATCCAGATGAACGGATCGTTCAGGCGCGTCTTGTGGATGTTGAGCACCGGAATCGCCACGCGATTGCCGGTGCCGGGGCCGCGATTGGATTGCCGGATGTCGGGACGCCCGGGCTCTTCGAGTTTCTGAATTTCGCCGGCTTCGTCCGGCAGACCGATTTCCGGAAACAGCGTGCCGATGTTGCGTCCGCCACGTTCGAACACGCGGAAGATATCCGCGACCGGCGTCGTTTCCCAGCTCGGCAGCGGCGCGATCTTCGGCAATACGCCGTGCGCAGTCATGTTCGCGTCCGGCGTGATTTGCGAATCCGTCGTCGCCGGCTGGCCGTCTTTCGTGTACGCCTCGCCGAGCACCGAATGCTTGTATGGCAGAATGCCGTTGTTGTACGCGGCCGCACCCCAGAACATCGCTGCGTTCGCCATCAGGCTCTTCTGGTTCGCCTGCACTTCCGGCAAATGACAGGCGCCGCAGGTTTCGTTTGCCACGCGCAAGTCGCCGGGGTTGATGAAGCGCACGAACTCGGGGGCTTCTTTCAACAGCGCGGTGTAGCTGCGCTCGGGATTCGCACTGCCGTGCCAGTTTCCGGGGAACCGGGGCAGCACATGCGCCTTGTCCATCGTCGCGAGATATCCGGCGGACCAACCGCGGCCTTTGCCAGCTTGGTCGGCGGAATAGGTTTCGCCGGGCGGCGCAAAGATCGTCGCGTTGCCGCCATGGCAATCGGTGCAGCCGAGCACGACCGCTTCGGTCGCATGCATCGTCTTGCGATCCGATTGCGTATGGCATGACACGCAGCCGACGGATTTTTTCTGCGCATCGTCCCAGGTCTGGAATGCGGGCGCCGCGGGCGCGGAAACATAGTTTCGTTCGACGGCGTGTTCGTCGTCGCTGGCGAAAGCAAGAAATGGGGTCAGAGTACATTTTGCGGCAAACGCGATCAGGACGAGCGACGTCGCATTCCAAAATGTACTCTGACCCCATTTCTTCAGACCCCGGTTCATGTCGGCATCCTCAATAGGTCAGAATCACGTTGGCCAGCACCGAGTAGTACAGTGAATGCTCGGTGCCGAAAAGATTCTTGAATCCGGTGCCCGGTCGCAGCGCAGCGCCGGACAGACGCACGACGATGTTCTGCGTGAAGAGCGGGCGGTAGATCCACGCGATCGAAGCGTCGGTGCCGATCTCGCGCGAAATGTCGGCTTGCTGGCGCGCGGCTTCGAGCGTTGCGGTGTTGTCGAACCAGAGTTCGTTGAGATTGCCGGAAAGACGCGAGCGCGGCGTCAGATCGAAATCGGCACCAAGGCCGAGCAGGCGCAGTCCGGGGTTGTCGAAATTCGATTGACCCTGTTCCTTCGACGTGCGCAGATCCGGCAGCATTCCATGCGGTTGCACGAGCCCGACACCGCCGCCGCCGATGAACGGAATGCCTTGATTGATGAAATAGCTCGTGTCGGCGCCGGCAAAGATCGGGTTTTCGAAGATCGCATCGAAGCCGTTCGATTTGTCGTCGTAAGCTTTCTTGTCGCCGCTCGCGTACGCACCCGAGGCGCGCACGCGGATCCAGTCGAAGTCCATCGACAGTTCCGCGGCCAGGAATCCAGCGCGTATCTGCGTGGATTCCGCAACGAAGACACCGTGCGATTGGTGTCCGATCGCGTAATAGGCCGAGCCGGTCAGGTTGAAACGGCCGATGTGGCCGTCGCCGTTGTAGCCGAGGTAAGCGACGTTGTAGCTGCGCGGCAGTTGCAGGCCGATCGCGGCGGGTCGCTCGACGAACCCGTTCGAGTTGTAGAAACGGTCGTCGCTGTTGTGGTTGAAAACGATGGTCGCCTGCGAGGTGTAGCCGGTCCAGGGCCAATCCTGATGATAGAGATTCGCGGTCAGGATGTCGTCGTGGCGCGGCGATTTCGTGATGTCGTTGAGCCCGGAGTTCAGGTCCTTTTCGAGACGGCGGAAATAGGCGAAGTTGTATTGCCAGCGGTTGTTGTCGCGATTGCCGAACAGGCGGATGCCGGGCTGGCTGTCCTGAAACAGGAAGCCGCGGAAGTCGCTCGAGAACGGTTGGATGCCGATGCGCAATGAATCGAAGTCGTAGCGCGAATCCACGTCGCGCAGATGCTTGTCGATGAAAAGTTCCTGCACGCCGACGAACCCATCGTCGCGGTTGGTTCCGAGACGCGGATCGATCTGCAGCGCTCGCGCTTCCTGCGTATGCACGGTGTTGTAGTTGAAGGCGAGCGTAGCTTTGAATTCGATTTCGGGCGGCTTGAACGTCGTGTCGCCTTTGTAGTAGTCGGCGCTCGCGATGAAGTTCTGTGCGAATGCGGCCTGACGGACGCGGCCGAGCAGATCAAGCTCGCCGGAATTGCCGGTACCCTGCGCTCCGACCGGCAACGGCGTACTCTGCGCCTTGAGCACCGAATCGGAAATGAAGCTCAGCGCAAGGAAATGATCCTTGCCGTCGATCGGCTTGTCGCCCTTGAGCACGTTCTGGTTGTACGGATCGGTCAGCGGGAACTTGTAGCCGAGAGTTTCCATGATGCGCCAACGATCCGGCACCGGCACGAATGCGCCTGCCTGGTCGACCGGAGCTGGCGGCAAGCCGTCCGGATTGACCACGTTGAATTCCGGCAGCGGCTCGTACGTGTGACCGGGTCGACGACGCGGAATCTGCGACGTGTACGGGTCGTAGGCCGGCGCGGGCAGAACGTCGAAAATTTCCAGGATTCCGGGCACAGCCGCTTGCGCATGGGCGAGCGACATTGTGCACAATGCGACCAATGCCGGCAGGGCGATCAGATGCTTGCGCATGTCACTTGCCCTCGCAGACATTGGCATCGTTGCTGTCGAGGAATGGCGCCATCGGACATTCGACGTAGCGCAGGTGGGCGCCCTGGGGCGCGAGCGTGTCGGCGCGCATGGCGGCGGGTGCATTGCCGATCGCGCCATTGAGCTTCACGCCCGCGTTGTGCAGGCCGAGGAAACTGACCATGTCGTCCTGATCGACGCCATCGCCGGAAACGCCGATCGCGCCGACGAGCGTGTTGCCGCGGTAGATCGGCACGCTGCCGGGGAATATCTGGATGCCGTTGGGAAGATAGATGCTTTTGGTGCAGCCCGGAAGGACGACGCCACCGCCGGGATTCGCCGAGGCGTCGGTATCCTTGAAGCCTTCCGCGACCAGGTAATTCGCCAAGTTGCTCTTCAACGCATTGTAGACGAGGTCGAGCTGAATGCCGTCCGCTAACGGACTCCATTGCGCCAGCGGCAGGCTGAACGGTCCGTTCGGGTTGCCGTCCACGCCGTCTGGGTAGAACGGCCGCGCCAGGTTGCCGCCGGCGCGATCGGTGAACGCAATCGCGCCATCGCCGAGCGCGTTTGGCAAACCGAGGAATGCGCGCACGTGCGTTACATAGTCGCCGATGTTGCTGCTGCCAGTCGGTATGATCGTGAACGTGTTTGCAGTGAAGTCGAGACGGATATTGACGTACTCCGCCGCGCCTGCTCCTTGCAGTTGCGTCGCGGCGTTCGCACCGGAATTGAACGCGGCGGTGCGTGCCTTCTGCAAGGACACGTCGGTGCCGAACACCGGCGCGTCGCGCGTGCGTGCGACGGCGAGCACGGCGCCGTTGGTGTCGACGATCGACACGCTCACGCGCGCCTGGCTGCCGAGTGGATTGCGGATCTGCGCGCGCGCGCGGTTGGCGATCGTGAGCGCCTCCTGCATCAGTGTCTGCACTTCGTTGGCTTTGAGCGCGTTTGTGCCGTCGGTGCCATCGCGTGGCGGGTAACGGTTGTTGCCGGTGCCGTCGTCGAGCACAAACGCGTCGAGGTCTGGATAGAACGCATCATCGGCGCGAATGCCTGACACAACCTGTCCGAAAGCGAGGCCTGCTCTTATCGTTCCGTCGGAATAGCTGTAGGAGGTTCCGTAGGGGTTGTTCGCAGGCACTGCCGTCAGTGCGCCGCTGAGCGTGGAATAGGGCGGTGCAGTCGACGGATCCTTCGCGAGGTCGGCATAGGTTGCGTCCGAGTAACGCAGCAGGATGCCTCCGGCGCTGATGCGATCCGCGTGGCGATCGACCGGCGCGCCGAAGCCGTAGGTGCCGGCCAGCGCGATGAATTCATCGATATCGCGATCCTTGTCTTCGACATCCGCATCGAGTCCGTAGACGCCGTCGGCCGCGACGCCGACGCCGCCGACCGGTGTTCCACTTTTATACAATGGAAAACCGCCGGGATCGGCGGACAGGCCCAGCGGTGAATTGCGCGGGCCGGGGCCGGGCGAAGGCAATTCCTTCGCGACGAGATCGCCGCACGGCAGCTGCGAAAATTGCACGCCAAACAGCGGCCCCGCCGGCGTGCCGAAATCGCCCGGGTTGAAATGCTGCTGCACGATCTGGCTGGCCGTGCGCGTCGAGAATGCGTTGCCTTCCGAAGAAAGATAGGCGCCGGTAATCGCCTTGGCGATCGCCGCGAGTTCGCTCGGCACCTGCAGATTCTCGAGGCCGCCGACCACGCCGCGATTGGAAGTGATCGTCACGGTGTCGGGCGCGTCGTTCATCTTGTAAACCGCGAGTACGTTGCCGACGCGATCGACGACAGCGATGACCGCGGGCTTGCCTTGCGCCTGCGCCTCGGCGGCCGCCTGTGCGATCACCTTTTGCGTGTCTGTGACACCCAGGAAGGATTGCGCTGTCGCACAAGACCCCGTGCAGCCGGAATCGGACGTGCCGCTCGGCGGCGGGGGCGACGTTCCTGTATTGCTGCCCGAGTTGCTGCCGCCGCCGCAGGCCGAGAGCGCTGCGCAAGCGGCAAGAGCGAGCGAAACGCGTCGAGCAATCCGCATTGCCAATTCTCCCCAACCCTGCGCCAATAGTAGCGCAGGAAACGCGCGATTTATCACGCCCCGCCGACTATAGGTTTTTCATCTTCAGCGTCGCCGACTGGTGGTAGTCGTGACAGGCGATGCACGTCGTCGGGACCTTGTCTTTGGCGTATGCGCCGGCGTGACAGGCGCGACAGTTTTCGATGCCGGGAATCAGCAGATCGCTCGCCTGCTGCGACTGCCGCGCAGCATGGCAATCCTCGCATTTTGCCGTGGCGTGTTTGGCGTGGGTGAATTTCGCATCGGCGTACCAGACTCCGGACACGCGCACTGGCGCAACATGCCAGGTATCGGTTGCATCATGCGGCGGCGTGACTTTGTGACACGTCGTGCAGGCGCGGCCGGTGAACAGGCTTTCGGTTACCTCGCGCGTGCGCTCGCGCGCCCACGCGAGGGCTTCCTGCTGCTGCTGTTGCGATAACGGCGGCGAACCTGGACGGCGCCGTTCCTGCACGATCACCGGTGATTTCGCGTCCACGTAGCCGCCTTCGAGCGCGACTTTCGCGTAGTACTCGTTGAGCATGTAGATGACCTCCGCGACCTTGCCGTGCGGTACTTCGCGGGCCGGTGCGAGTGTGTCGAAACCGAGCGTGTGGCAATCGTGGCACATCGTCTCGAATTTCACCGGCCGCATCTTTGCGCCGCCGGCGTCGGCTACGTGGCAGTTCGCACACTCGAGCACGCGGTGTCCGTTCGGCGTACTCAGGCCTTCCGGATTGAGGTGCTTGAGATGATTGAACTTCAGTCCGGAATCCTCCTTGAGATCCGCGGCGATCACCTTGCGCTGTGGCGCAAATTTGCCGTCGGCGTCCCACGCCGGCAGGTCGATATTGAATTGCGGATGTGCGCTGCCGAAATCGCGCACCTCGGCGAGCGTGCTCACCGCGTTCGTGCGCGTTTTCAGATCGCCATGACAATCGCTGCACAGGCGCTGATCGGTGCGGATCAGTCCGGCCGCGCCTTGATGATCCTGATGGCAGCTGCGGCATTCGGCGTTGCCGAGCTGCGGCAGGTTGAACTTGACCGGATCCGCATGCGCCGGCGTGTTCGCGTGACAAGCCAGACAGGCACTGTCGCGTACCGTGACGAATGGCTTTTGGTGGCACTTCGTGCAATCGGCGCCGAAGAACTGATGCGCCGAGTCGAGCGGGCCCGGGTTCCAGCTGGATGTGCTCGGCAGCGGCGAGCGCTTGAGCAGCTGACCGAATGCCGGCATGAAGTGTCCGGCCATCGGCAACCCCAGCGCGAATACCAGAATGCCGATGAACATCAGCCAGGACGGCCAGCGCTTGCTCAATGCGGTCTGGCTCAAGCGCGTGGGCTTGGCGAGCTTCTGCTTCTCCGACGACTGCTCGGTCTTGTCGAGTGTGCTGACTTCGACGCCGGCATCGTAGTCCTGCGGCGGAGGAAGCAGCATGAGCCGCGTGTTGCCGATCTCGACGACGGCGCCGGCTTCGGCCGTTGTCGAATAGGAGATCTCGCCGTTGACTCGAATGCCGGCGAGAATCAATGACTCGATTTTGTATTGGCCGCCGGACAACAAGGACACGCGCGCGTGATTGAGCGCCGCGCGAAGATCCGGCAGGAAGATCGCCTGGTCGGCGGCGCGGCCGATCGTGAGGACATCGCCGTAATGGACGTCCTCCTCGTAGCTGACGGCGCCTTTGCCTTTTTTGAGGACGCGCCGGATCAGCCAACGCATGGCGCGCTCCCGTTCTTACGTTGGTGCCGGGCCATGATCACCAGTAAAAAAAAGACGCGGTGATGTGCACGATCAGGGCTGCCAGCAAGGCAAACGACAACGGCACGTGGATGTACAGCCAGATCTCCATCATGGCCTGATATTGCATGTCGCGTGCGACCTTCGTGGCCAGACTTTTCTTGCGCGACATCAAGTCGATGAGCTTGCGCATCGCTTCGCCCTGTTTGTCTTCGGCGCGCGCGGCAAGGAAATCCACCATGGCAAACATCGTCGGCATTTCCGCGGTTTTCATTTCCTGCTGCTGTTCGCGCGCGGCGATGGCCTTGCGCAGCGATTCAAGTGCGAGATCGGAGCCGTCGCGTGCGCGCAATTGCGTCCACACGCCGCCGCCGAGGCGCGTATTCTGGATCGAGCGCAGCACCACCCCGTGAATCTTGGGCGCAATACCGTCGGCGAGCGCCAATGCGTTCTGATCGATCTCGGCGACTTCGGCCATCATCGCTTCGCGCGTGGCGCTTTCGCGGTTGCGCGTCATCAGGTTCGGATAACGCAGATAAACGTAAACGCCGAAGAAGCCGGACAAGATCACGATCAGCATCAATACGAAAGCGAAGGTATGGACATTCCAGCCGAATTGGAAACCAGTGTGCAGCAGTACGACCAGAATCAGCGTCGTGCCCAGATAGACGTGCGCCGACAGCCAGCCGCGCAGCGTGCCGATACTGTTGAGATAGCGCCGTTTGCGCACACCGAACAACATGAGCCAGACGATCAGCAGCGCACCGATCGTACCGAGCGTATAGCCGAGCCAGGTACCGCCATTCGGCGGGCCGCCCGGATCGTGCCAGATGTACGCCGCGAGCGACCCGGTCATCAGCGCCAGCGCTGCCCACAGATAGCGCGAACGAGCGTAGTTGAGGATCGATTCATGCATGCTCACGCGCTATCGCCTCGACTGCGCATAAGCCGGAAATTCTTCGGGCGAGATGCGGATCGCGGCGCCGGTAGGGCACGAACGCACGCAGGCGGGGCCGCCTTGTATACCTTTGCACATGTCGCACTTGACGGCTTTCTTGCCCGTCGCGGCTTTCTTTTCGCCGGGATCATGCGGCGCTTCGCCGGGCCCCGGTCCGCGTCCGAACATCAGCCACTGGATCAATCCGGGTTTCTTGGGTGGCTTGGCGGCCATGTGGATGACACCGTACGGGCAGTTGCGCACGCAATTGCCGCAGCCGATGCAGTTGTCGGCGATGAATACCTCGCCGTTCGGCGCGCGATGGATCGCATCCGGAGGGCAGTCCTTCATGCAATGCGGATGCTCGCAATGCCGGCACGACGTGGGCACGTGCACGCTGGCGAAGGTCGGGCCGGCCTCGCGATCCAGGCGGGATGTACCGCCGTGCGTCTCGGCACAGGCCTTCTCGCAGTTGTCGCAGCGCACACACAGCGACTCATCGATCAGCAGGATGTCGGTCGCTTCGCCGGCGCCCTGCGACAGCAGAAACGTGATGATGTCTCCGCCGCTCGGCAGCGCCTGCATGGCCAGATTCGCTGCGGCGCGCTGCCGGTATTCGGATTGCAGTCGCAGCCGCAGCAGCGGAATGCGATCGACGAGCTTCTTGAAGGTTTCGCCGTCAAGACGCACGGTCTCGGTCGCGATCGCCGCGCGCGCAGTTGCAGAGCGGCGCGATTCGCCCATCAGCGCCATCTCGCCGACGTAGTTCCCGGCGGGCACGTAGCTGAGCACGACCTCCTTGCCGCCGATGTTGCGCGAGACCGTGAGCGAGCCGACGCGCACGAGGTGCAGGCAATCGCCGGGGTCGCCTTCGTTGAACAATATGTCGCCGGCCTTGAAGCGCTCGAGTTTGGCGGCCGCGGCTATGCTCGCCAGCTGTTCCGCGGGGGCGTCCGGCGCGAAGCGCGATTGCAACACGCGCACGATGAACACGCGATCGATGTCGCGCTTCACCGCCTCGACGGAGCTGATCAATTTGTTCATCGAGCGGCGTGGCGTCTCGATCAGCACGCAATTCGGCCCGGCCACTGCGGTCGCCGAGCGGCGCCGCCCGGAAATGAGCCCGATTTCGCCGAAGAATTCGCCGCGCCTGAGCGTGATGGAACGGTTGTTCGTCGCATCGAAGACAATCTGCACTTCACCTTCGACGATCGAAAAGAACGTGTTCGTGTAGTCGTTGCGCTTGAAGATCGTCTCGGCCTGCTTCGGCGTGCGGATTTCCGAATCGAGCATGAACTCGCGCAGTTGCAACGGTGTGATGTGCCCGAGCAGCGGCACGTTTTTCTGCACGCGTTGCAGCGAGTCGTCGACGCTGCGAAATCCCGGAATCGCGGCAAATTTCGCCTTCAGCAGCGGTTCGTCGGCAGGTTCGACTTTTTGGCCAAGTATGTATTCGATGACCTCATAGCCCTGATTCATCGCCTGCTTGATCAGCGGATAACCGCCGAGCGCGCCGACGATGTACAGACCTTTGACATTCGATTCGTATTGCGGGCTGATCGCCGGCACCGCAGCCGGATCCTTGTTCGGGAACACGACTCCGCAAGCTTCGACGAACGTGCGTGGCGCGCTCGCGCCGAGCCGCGCGATCACGCGGTCGAGCAGAATCTGCGCCTTGCCATTGGCGGTGGCCAGAATCATGCGGCCTTTCTTGCGCCCGACCGATAGCGCATCGACGCGCTCGGGCGCAGAGTTGTAGTAACACTCGATCAAGCCGTCCTCGATCGCTTTGAGGATCGCCTCTTCATTGCCTTTCTTGGCGCGGCCGAACTCGTCCTTGCGGTTGATGATGATGACGTTGTTCTGCCTTGCCAGTGCGACGGCGTTCTCGATGGCGGCGTCGCCGGCGCCGACGACGGCGATCGTTTCGCCTTCGTACTCGTCGGGATCATCGAGTTGATATTGCACGAACGGCAGGTTTTCGCCCGGCACGCCAAGCTTGCGGATGTTGCCCTGCAGGCCGATGCCCATGACGACAAAATCGGCAACGATACTCTGGCCGTTCGCGCATTTGAGTTCGAAGCCGCCGCCTGGATTCGGCTTGATTGCGGCGACTTCGTGCTGATAGCGCGTGTTGATTTTCAGGCGCTGCGCCGCCTGATTCCAGCCATCGAGTATCGATTCGCGCGCCCCAGCCTTGAACGCGATTGGCGAACGCAACGGCAGGACCCCGGGTTCGTCCATGACGAACTTGCCTTTCTGATAGCGGAAGATGGTGTTCGACAGATGCTCCTCCGCCTCGAGCAGCACGTGCGACTCGCCGCGCTCGGCCGCGCGCGCGGCCGCCGACAGCCCGCCCGGCCCGGAACCGACAATGGCGATTTTGAAGCGTTCTGTCATGAACCACCCTCCTGCTCGATAATACCGAAAGCGCCGCGCTTGATGTGCAATCGCGCGACACGATCTGCGATGATGCCGGCATGACCGATTTCATCGCGAGCGTGGACGAGTGTGTCGCACGCATTTTCGCGCACGCGCAGGGAACGTTGCGATTGGCGACGCCGTTGGGCCTCGGCAAACCGAACGTGTTGCTCAATGCGATCTACCGGCACGCCGCGCGCGACCCGTCGCTGCGCCTTGATATCTACACCGCGTTGTCACTCGCGCGGCCGCAGCCGAGGAACGACCTGGAACGGCGTTTTCTCGGGCCATTTCTTCAGCGGCATTTCGGCAAGGATTATCCGGACCTGGCCTGGGTCGGCGCGCAACATGCGAACGCATTGCCGGCCAACATCCGCGTGCATGAGTTCTACCTGCAATCCGGTGCGATGCTCGGAGTGGAACAAGCGCAACGCGACTACACCAGCCTGAACTATACGCACGTCGCGCGCGATCTCGTCGAGGTCGGCATCAATGTCGTCGTGCAACTGATCGCCATGCGCGAAGATGCGGCCGGCACGCGTTACAGCCTGGCCTGCAACCCCGACGTCACGCTGGATCTGGCTGATCGCATCACGGCAGCCGGGCAGACCAGGCCGTTCGTCGTCGGCGTCGTGCATCCGGACTTGCCGTTCGTCGGCAACGAAGCGGAAATCGGCGCGGAATTTTTCGACGTCGTGCTGTGCGATCCGGCGTGCGCGCATACGCTGTTCGCGTTGCCGCGCGAGCCGGTGGACACGGCCGAATACGCGCTTGGCCTGCATGCGAGCGCGCTCGTGCGCGACGGTGGCACGTTGCAGATCGGCATCGGTGCGCTGTCCGATGCCCTCGTGCACGCGTTGCTGCTGCGCCAATCGCACAATGCCGATTATCGCGCCGCGCTGGCGGCCGTCGGTGGCGCCGGCAACGCGCTGGTGTCGCGCATCGGCGGTCTCGAACCGTTCGCGACCGGTCTGTACGGTGCCAGTGAAATGGTCATGGATGGCTTCATGCACCTGGCCAAGGCCGGTGTAATCAAACGTCGCGTCTACGACGATCTCGAAGTGGAACGCGCGCTGGCGGCCGGCGAAGGAGTCGACCTGAGCGGCCGGCGCGACGGCCGTTATCTGCGCGGTGCGTTTTATCTGGGCTCGAAGGATTTTTACGCCTGGCTGCGAGCGCTCGAAGGTGACGATTTCGAAGGCCTGTCGATGACGCGCGTCTCCGACATCAACCAGCTGTACGGTGGCCGCGAAGCGCTCGATGCCCTGCAGCGCCGCGAAGGGCGTTTTTTCAACACCTGCATGATGGCCACCGTGCTCGGGGCGGCGACGTCCGACGCGCTGGAGAACGGCCAGGTCGTCAGCGGCGTCGGTGGCCAGTACAACTTCGTCGCGATGGCGCATGCGCTGCACGACGGGCGTTCGGTGCTGATGTTGCGCAGCTCGCGGTCGAAAAACGGCGAAGCCGCGTCCAATATCCTGTGGAGCTACGGGCACACGACAATTCCGCGCCATCTGCGCGACATCTATGTGACCGAATACGGCAGCGCCGACCTGCGCGGCCGCTCCGACGAGGACTGCATCATCGCGATGCTGGCGATCACCGACGCGCGATTCATCGACGATCTGGCGCGGCAAGCGAAGGCCAACGGCAAGCTGCGGCGCGATTTCATCGTTCCCGACCGTTGGCGTCAGAACACGCCGGCCGGCCTGGCCGCCGCTCTGGCGCCGCATCGCGCGCGCTTTCCGCAGTTTCCGTTCGGCAGCGATTTCAGCGCTGAGGAAATGGCATTGCTGCCGGCGCTGCAGCGTTTGCAGACGATTTCCGTTCACAAATGGACCTTGGCTGCGTTCTTGCTTTCCTCCCTGTGGAAGCGGGAGAAACCGGAGGACGCACCGTTGTTGCGGCGGCTGAACCTGGCAAGCCCGCACAATCCGGGGGAGCGGCTATTGCGCCGCCTCGTGATCGGGGCGCTGCGAAAGTTGTAGGGAAGTCGACCGAGGCACGTTGTATACTTATGGTCGTATACAGGGGCGAGCAATGAGCGTGTTGTTCCAGCGCCTTGTGCATGGCCTTCCGGAGCGCCATGCGCCGGCCAAGACCTCGTTTGCGACCGACGCGAAAGCGCTGCGGCAGTGGATCGCGCAACTGCCGTTGGCCAATCCGGGGGCGACCGCGCGCCTGCTGATCGGCGGCTTGCGCGAAATGAACCAGCTGCGCATCGATCCGCAGCAGCGCCTCGATGCGCTGGAACTGCTGCGTCCTGAGGTCGGACGCATCGTCACCACGCTCGGCAAGCAGGTCATTGGCGATTGTTTTCCTCTGCCGCCGCAGAAGCAGAAACTCGGCGAGCTCGCCCAGGATTTCGAACACGAACTGGCACTCGGCTACTGCGCGGTGGTCTACGATTTCTGCGCTCCGGCCGGCGCCGTGCCGTTCCTGCGCGGCAAACCGGTACTGCTGGCGCTGGCGCGCGCACTGCAGCATCGCGGCGCCTGCTTGTACCAGGCGTATTTGCGTTATCAGGCGCCGCCGTCGGGCGCCTGGCAAAACGTGCACGACCTGTTTCGTTTTGCGGTCGCGCTGAAACTCGACGAAAAACCGGTCGAAGACTCGCTCTACGGTGCGCCAACCAGCGTGCGGCTGGCGTATGCGCAAGCGCTGCTGTTCGCATTGACCAATCCGTATCGGTTCACGCAGCGCGAGAACAGCGAAATCCACGCGTTGACGCGCATCTGGGCCGAGCACTGCGGCTTGCGCCAGGGTCGCGCGCCGGAAGGCGCTATCGCCGTTCGTGTCGACAATGACCGCAGCATCGGCTATCTGCCCGAGGAGCGCGAAGCGCCGGAAGTCGGGCTCTGGGCTTTTGAAATCAATGCGCTCACGCGTTTTCTCGACAGCCACCTCGCGCTGTTGCCGCCGGGAACGCAGACCACGCAATTCGGCCTGCGCGGCGCGCCGGCAGTACAGACGCACGCGGCGTTCGTGGAACGGCTCATGCGCTTGTGGGATACGCGCGCCGAGCGCGAGCAGGAGCGTCTGCCTGCCGGACACATGCTCGACGCCGTGATCGGCCTGCACGATCTGCATTACGTATTGGCCGGCAATCTCGATTTCGATTCGTTTCTGCGCAAGAACCGCGGCGTGACGATCAGCCTGCAGGAAAATGAATATGTGGCGGCATGGGCCGGGCCGGGCAGTGCGCAAACGTACGTGAAGCATCCGCCGGCGAAAGTGCTCGATCAGAGTCTGCGCGGTTATCGCCTGCTTTGGGAAAAACTCGGCGGCATGCGCGTCAAGGTCGGCGAACTGGTCGGGCTGGCGACAATGGCCGAAGACGAGGAATTGCAGGACTGGATGATCGGCGCCGTGCGCTGGCTGCGCATCGACCCGACCGGAGCCATGGAGACCGGCATCGAGTTGCTCGCGCGGCGCGCCATTTCCGTGGCGGTGCGCAGCATGAGCGGCGATGAGCCGATCGGCGCGACGTTGCGCGGCGTGCTGCTCGACGCGCTCGACGGTCCCGCGGGCAGCGCGGCCGGGTCTGCGATCATGGTTCCGCAGTTGTTCGATCACGAGTTGCGCGAAATCGAGCTGACCAAGCCCGGCGACCCGCTCGGCTGGCCGCCGGAACCCACGATCGAAACGCTCACCGGTATCCGCGCCGAAGAACACGGTGGCGGTTATCTGCGCATCGAGATTCTGTCCGGCACACCGGGCGGCAAACCCAAATCGATCCCGGCCGCCGACGCGGCCAACGACGACACCGGCACGTCGGCGACCGTCACGGCGATCGGCGAAGACTAGCGCAGGTCTTGACGCAGCGGCCGCAACCGGGTGAACTGCGCGGCGGCAAACGGGTCCAAGCTGCGCCATGACTCCCTCGAATTTTGATACCACGGCCAAGCCGCGACGCGTCAGCGTGGGCGTCATGATCGGCGGCGTGCGCGTCGGCGGCGGCGCGCCGATTGTCGTGCAATCGATGACCAATACCGACACGGCCGACGTGGCCGGTACCGCGCAGCAAGTCGCAGAACTCGCACGGGCCGGTTCCGAACTGGTGCGCATCACCGTGAATACGGCCGAAGCGGCCGCGGCCGTGCCGCGCATTCGCGAACGGCTGGACATGATGGGCGTCGGCGTGCCGCTGATCGGCGACTTCCATTACAACGGCCATCAACTGCTGGCCGCCGAACCGGCGTGTGCGCAGGCGCTGGCCAAATACCGCATCAATCCCGGCAATGTCGGCTTCGGCAAGAAACGAGACCCGCAGTTCGCGGCGATCATCGAGTTTGCATTGAAGTACGACAAACCGGTGCGCATCGGCGCGAACTGGGGATCGCTCGACCAATCGCTGGTCGCGACGTTGATGGATGAGAATCACACCCGCACCGAACCGTGGGATGCGGCTCGCGTCGCGCGCGAGGCGCTGATCCGTTCGGCGTTGGTTTCGGCGGCGCGCGCCGAAGAATTGGGATTAACACGTGATCGTATCTTGTTGTCCTGCAAGGTTTCCGGCGTTCAGGAACTCATCGCGGTCTATCGTGATCTGGCCGCGCGCTGCAATTACGCGCTGCACCTCGGCTTGACCGAAGCCGGCATGGGCAGCAAGGGCATCGTTGCGTCTGCTGCCGCGCTGGCCGTGCTGTTGCAGGAAGGCATCGGCGACACGATCCGCATTTCATTGACCCCGGAACCGGACGAATCGCGCACGCGCGAGGTCATCGTAGCCCAGGAGTTGCTGCAGACGATGGGCTTGCGTGCGTTCACGCCGCTGGTCACTGCGTGCCCGGGCTGCGGCCGCACCACGAGCACGCTGTTCCAGGAACTGGCCAAGACCGTACAGGATCGCGTGCGCGCAAAAATGCCGGAATGGCGCGTCAAGTACGACGGCGTCGAGAATCTCACGCTCGCGGTGATGGGCTGTATCGTCAATGGCCCTGGCGAGTCCAAGCACGCCGACATCGGCATTTCGCTTCCCGGTACCGGCGAGGCGCCGGCCGCGCCGGTTTTCATCGACGGCGCGAAAGCGATTACCCTGCGCGGCGAGAATATCGCGCAGGAGTTTGTCGGCATCATCGAGGACTACGTGGCGCGCAAATACGCCGCGCGCCACTGATTCGCCATTAAGGACAGGTCGTACCCGCGATCGTCGTGATGCGCTGGATCGGTATTGTGCCGGTGCCGTAACCGGTCACGCCCGAAGCCCACGCTGCCGTGCCGTTGTTGCAGTCGCTGAAACTGAATGTCAGCGTGCCCCAGTCGCCGAGGCTGCCGAGGACGGCGTTCGGATCGTAGTTGGTCAACGGGAACGGGAATTTGGCGCCGTGAAAGATCGTGGCCGGCACGGTGACCGTGTTCTTGGTCGAATCGTACGGGCCCTGCGCGTAGATCCAGTTTTGCCCGCTGCCGTCCGGCGTGTAGACGAACCAGATCGCGACCAGTTCCTTCTGCGTCGGAATCGCTTCATCCGGCGAGTTCGTGAACTCGAACTGGAAGCCGTGACCGCCTTGCGCCGGGTTGAACCAGTTGCCGCTGAGGTAACCACCGAGCACGATTGACGGCGGTGGTGGTGCTACCGAGTTGACGATGATGCTGCCGACCATACCCATGCTGGCGTGTATGTCGCAGTGGTAGCCGATCGTGCCCGGAGTATTGAATGTGCGCGTGAATGACCAATGCGCTGCCGACGGAGTGCCGTTACCGCCGCTGTCGTCGCAACCATCCGCACAGCGGAACGAGTTGTCGTTGGCGTGAACATTGTGCGCGGCGCCACCGAGATTGGTGAAAGTGACGCTGTCACCGGCATTGATCGTCAACGGCACCGGCGAGAATGCCAGCACCGGATCGTTGCCGTAACCGCCATATCCGTCACCGCTCGTGGTGGTACCGCCCACATCGACCAGCCACACCTTCGCGGCAGCGCTTTCGCAGCCGAACAGCAGCGGCAGCAGGCAGATCAGAATTTTCGCGCGCATATTGAACCTCGATATGAATAGCCTTCGCCTGGCATGTTGCTGCTTCCGCGTCGCGTTGTCTGCCGACGGAAGTTAGGTACACTCCGGCAGATGCCCGACGTGTCCTTCATTGTCGCCGTCCCGGCGCGCTACGCGTCCACGCGGCTACCCGGCAAGCCATTGCAGCTCATCGCCGGCGAGCCGATGGTGCTGCACGTCGCCCGCCGGGCGCTCGCGGCGGGGGCGCGTGAAGTCGTCGTGGCGACCGATGACGAGCGCATCGGCGAGGCGCTGCGCGACACGCCAGTACGCGTGGTAATGACGCGCGTCGAACACGTTTCCGGCAGCGATCGTCTGGCGGAGTGTGCGCAAACCCTGGATTGGCCGGACGATGCGATCGTCGTGAATCTGCAAGGCGACGAACCGCTCGCACCGCCGAGCGGCATTCGCGCCGTCGCCGACCTTCTGGCGCAGAGCCAGGCGCCGATGGCGACCTTGGCAGCCCCGATCAAGGACATCGAGGAATTCCTCAATCCCAATTGCGTGAAAGTGGTGACGAGCGTGGATGGACACGCCCTGTATTTCAGCCGCGCATCCGTGCCGTGGCCGCGTGACGCTTTTGCGCACGCGCGCGAGCGTCTGCCCGTGGGCGCGCCCTTGCTGAGGCACATCGGCATCTATGCCTATCGCGCCGGGTTTTTGCGTCGTTTCGCCAAACTGAGCCCGACGCCGCTGGAGCGCATCGAGTCGCTCGAGCAATTACGAGCGCTCGAACACGGCTTTCGCATCGCCGTGCGAGTCGCTCCGGAACCGTTCCCGGGCGGCGTGGACACGCCGGAGGACTTGGAGCGCGTGCGGAGTCTCTTGCGGCAATGAAGAATCTGTTGATGGTGTGCGCCGGCAATATCTGCCGATCGCCGGTTGCCGAATATGTGGTTCGCGCCGAGTTGGCGCGCGCCGGCATGGACGTTGCCGTGGCTTCGGCCGGCACCGGCCCGTGGCACATCGGCAAACCCGCCGACGCACGCGCGCAGGCGAGCGCCGCAGGGCATGGCTACGATCTTTCCACGCACCGAGCCCGGCAGGTGCGGCGCGAGGATTTCGCCGTCTACGACCTCGTGCTCGCGATGGACCAGCATAATCTGGACGAACTGCTCGCGCGCTGCCCGCCGCAATACACCGGCAGGCTGGCCTTATTCCTTCCATTCGCGGGCGTCGATGCGCCGCGCGAAGTGCCGGACCCCTATTATGGCGGGCCGGCCGATTTCGAGCGCGTGGTCGAACTGGCGATAGCAGGTGCGCAAGCGCTGCGCGAGCGCCTCGCAGTGGCATAATGAGATCGGACTTTCAGGGGTGTTTTCGTGAACGCACGCGTCGCCGCGCCGGAGCTATCCAGCGCCTTGGAGTGGGTCAATACGGACGAGGCGCCGACACTGACGGCGCTGCGTGGGCGCGTGGTGCTGCTCAACTTCTGGAGTTTCGACAGCGTCAACTGCACCAACGCGCTGCCGGACATTCGTTTCCTCGAAAACAAGTATCACGATGGCTTGAGCGTGATCGGCGTGCACACGCCGAAATATGAGTATCAGCGCCGCGCGGCGCCGGTGCTCAAGGCCGTCAATCGCAACCACATCCGCCATCCGGTCGCGAACGACCCGGCTTATGTGACGTGGCAGGCGTACGGCGTGCAGTCCTGGCCGACGATCGCGCTGATCGACGCGCAGGGCCAGCTCGCCGCGCTGCTGCCCGGCGAGGGCCGGCGCGGCGAAGCCGACGCGTTGATCGGGCATCTGCTCGAAGAAGCTGCGAAGCAGGACCTGCGTGTGTACGAATCGCAGGTCAGTTCGGTGCGGCCGGAACCGCGCCAGCCGCTGCGCTTTCCGACCGATCTGCTGGTCACCGATTCGAGTTTGTGGATCGCCGATACCGGCCACAATCGCATCCTCGAATGCAGCCATGAAGGCCGCATCGTGCGCCAGTTCGGCTCGGGCAACCCCGGATTCTGGGATGGCGCCAACATCGATTCGGGTTTCGCCAGCCCGCAAGGCCTTGCGATCGCACGCGATTGCCTGTTCGTCGCCGATACCGGCAATCACGCGCTGCGCCGCGTGCGTCTGCTCGATGGTGAAGTGAAAACCATCGCCGGCACCGGCGCTCTTGGTCACGATATCCCTCACGAATACGTTGAGCCGACCAAGATCGCGATGTCCGCACCGAGTGGCCTCGCCGCGATCGGCGACATCGTCTATGTGGCGGTTTCGGGCCAAAACCAGATCTGGCAGTACAACCTCAACACCAACAAGCTCGTCGTGCTTGCCGGCAGCGGCAAGCTGGGGCTCGAAGACGGCCCCGGTGTCGGCGCGAGTCTGGCCCAGCCCGTGAGCCTGAGCGCGATCGGCCAGCAACTGATCGTCGTGGATTCGGCCGCTTCTGCGATCCGCGCGCTGCGCATCGGTGACAGTCGCGTCAGCACGTTGCTCGGCAAGGGTCTGTACGACTTCGGCGATGCTCCGGGCAAGTCCGACGACGCGCGTCTGCAGAATCCGCTCGCGGCCTGCGTGGATGCGCGCGGGCTGGTGTTCATCGCTGACAGCTACAACGGCAAGATCAAGGCGCTGAATCTGCGCACCACCGAAGTGCGCACACTGAATCTGCCGTACACGTTGCAGGAACCTTCCGGGATCGCCTTGGGCGCGAATTCGCTGTGGATTGCCAACACGAATGCACACGAGGTGGTACGTGTGGATCTGTCCTCGGGTCAAATAAAGCGGCTGACGATAACCGCGTAGGCGCGCCTTCTCGCGTGCGCTACGATCAACTTACAAAAACCCGCTTCCCGCCGATCCACGTCTCGCGCACGTCGATCGCATCGTTGAGCACGACGAAATCCGCGGCATAGCCTTCCGCGATCTGCCCGTGAGTTGTCTGCAGGCCAAGGAATGCAGCGGGATAAGTCGAAGCCATGCGTGCTGCTTCGGCCAGGCCCACGCGCAGCTGCAAAACCGTGTTGCGTACCGCGGTCCCCATGTCCAGCGCGGAACCGGCCAGTGTGCCTTGTGCGTTGACGCAGCGGCCAGCGGTGCAAGTGATCGTCTCGCCATTGAGTATAAATGTGGACCGATCGGAGCCGACCGGCGGCATCGCATCCGTGACAAGGAATACTTTGCCGCGCGGCTTTGCCGCCAACGCAACGCGCAATGTTGCGGCATGCACATGCTGGCCATCGACGATCACGCCACACCAGCTGTCGCGATCTTCGAGCGCAGCGCCGACGGCGCCGGGTTCGCGGCTGCCGAGCGGCGTCATCGCGTTGAACAGATGCGTGAAGCCGCGTACGCCGGCGGCGAGCGCGCGCACCATCTCATCGTAATCGGCGGCGGTGTGGCCGGCAGCGATGAGCACGCCACGCGCATGCAGTTGACGTACGATTGCTTCGGGGATGCGCTCCGGCGCGATCGTCACGAGCGCCTTGCCGCGCTTGAGCGAAACCAGCAGCTCGACGTCGTCGGCATCCGGAATCAGGAATTTCGCCGCGTCGTGGATGCCACGCCGCGTCGGCGCAAGATACGGGCCCTCCAGATGAATACCGAGCACGCCGGGAACGCCTGCGGAAATGGCGGCGTCGACCGCACTGACGGCGCTGCGCATCACGCAGCGGTCATCGCTGATCAGCGTCGGCAGGAATCCGGTGGTGCCGAACCGGCTGTGTGCCGCGCCGATGCGGCGGATCGTGTCCACGTATGGCGCATCGTTGAACAGCACGCCGCCACCACCGTTGACTTGGGCGTCGATGAAGCCGGGCACGAGGTATTCACCGCCCAGATCGTGCTTCTGCACCCGATTCAGTCGCGCATCGTCGTCCGGCAGTAGGTCGATGATGCGCCCGTCCTCGATGAGCACGGCAAGCCCGCTCTGAAAATCCTCGCCGGCGAGCACGCGCGCGTTGACTAACGCCTGCACTACACGGTCTCGGTAACTTTGCGCAGATGCGGCGGCACGTCGGGATTGCGCCCGCGGCGCAATGCCAGTGCATTCGCGGCGCGGTAGAAGCTCGCGATGCTGACGAGCGACGCGCAGACCGGATGGCCGATTGCCGCGACCGCCAGCGTGCCGGCGCCGGCGTCGAGCGATGAGGCGATCCACACGTGGGCGCCACGTTGGCGAAACTCGTCGGCAACGGCCAGGGTGCTCGCGCGCGTGTCGTCGTCCTGTGCGAAGAACAGCACGGGAAATCCCGCTTCGACCAGAGTCATCGGGCCATGCTTGACCTCGGCGGCGCTGAATGCTTCCGCGTGCAGCCCGCACGTCTCCTTCAATTTCAGCGCCGCTTCCTGCGCCGCGGCGAGCCCCAGCCCGCGCGCGACGACGAACAGATTGCGCGCGCCGACGAGACCCTCCACGAGCGGCGTCCAGTCCATGTCCCAGGTTCGCGCCAGCGCCGCGGGAACCTGGCGCAACGCGGCCAGCAATCCTTCGTCGTCTTTCCACAATGCGGCAATGTGGATAATCGCCGAAAGCGAGCAGATGTAGCTTTTTGTCGCGGCGACGCTGTTTTCCGCGCCCGCATGCAGCGGGATCACGGCATCGGCGATCTGCGCAAGCGGCGAGTCGGCCGCATTCACGATTGCCACGACGCGCGCGCCGGCCGCGCCGGCGGCGCGTGCCTGGCGGAGCAGGTCCGGACTCTTGCCGGACTGCGAAATGGCGAGGTACAGCGCGCCGTCGAGCCGTTGCGGCACGGCGTAAACCGAACTTACCGAGGGCGAGGCCGACGAGGTGGCGTAACCGAGCTGTGTCTCGAAGACATACTTGGCGAAGGTCGCCGCGTGATCGGAGCTGCCGCGTGCGCTGGTGACGATGAAGCGCGGGGGCTGCGCGCGCAATTCGCGCGCCAACGCAGCTACGGCCGCTTCGTTGGCGGCGAGCTGCGCGCCGACGCGATCGGCGCTTTCGCGGGCCTCGCGATACATCAATGTCTGCGCAGGCGCGGGCAGGGTGGTCATGTGGAGGATTCGCTCGTGAGTTCAGCAACGAAGTCGTAGGCATCGCCGCGATACAGCGACTGCGTGAATTCGACCGCACGGCCGTCTTCGAGAAACGCGCGGCGTTCGATCGACAGAGCGGGACTGCCGGCGGGCAGCGCGAGCAGGCGCGCTTGCGCCGCGTCGAGCGCCACCGCGCGCAGGCGCTGCAGCGCGCGCGTGGGCCGGCAGCCGGCGCGTTCGAGAAACTCGTAAAGGGAAAGTTTTACGCTCTTCGGATCTTTGAGGATGGCTTGCGGCACCACGGTGTTTTCCAGCGCAAGCGGCTTATCGGCAGCGAAGCGCAAACGGCGCAGGCGCACGACGCGCGCGCCGGGGGACAAGCTCAGCGCGAGCGCTTCTTCGGGCGTGACCACGCCGGTCGAACGCTCGAGGAATTCCACGCGGGGTTTCAGTCCGCGTGCGCGCAGATCGTCGGTGAAGCCGGTGAGTTTGGAAAACGATTTGACGATACGCTCGGCGACGTAGGTGCCGGCGCCATGGCGCTGCACCAGCATGCCGCCCTCGACGAGCCCGGCGATGGCCTTGCGCACGGTGACGCGGGAGAGCGACAGATCGCTGGCCAGTTCACGTTCACTCGGCAGGCTTTGTCCGGATTCCAGCGCGCCGGTCTCGATCGCCTGCTGGATCGACTGACGCAGTCGCGCATACGCGTGCGCGGGTGCATGCTGGCCCAGACGGCGATATTCTCTGGCTATGACGGCGCTCACCACACGACAATACCACTAAGATACCAGTATGTAAAACATACGTATTCAGGACCGTAAACCACCAAAGTGGTATCTATCTGGTATTATCCTGGGCATCGCGCATAACACACTGACGGACATGAGCCCTGCACCTCCCCCTGTCAACGCATTCGACCTGGTCATCTTCGGCGGCACCGGCGATCTGGCGCGTCGCAAGCTGCTGCCGGCACTGCTGCATCGCTACGCCGACGGCCAGATCGTCGCCGGCACGCGAATTACGGCCATTGCGCGCGACGCGCTCGATGCAGGCGCGTACCGGGAACGTCTGCGCAAGGACTTGCACGGCGTGCTCGGCGACAGCGAGGCCGGTAAGCTCGATCAGTTTCTCGAGATGATCGATTACCACCGGCTCGATGCAACGCAGGATGCCGGCTGGCAGGAGTTCGCGGCATCGCTCAAGCAGCGCAACGGCAATGTGCGCGTTTTTTATCTCGCCACGGCGCCGGATCTGTTTGCGACGATCTGCGAACGCCTGCGCGCAGCCGGTCTGAGCGCGGACGACGCACGCGTGGTCATCGAAAAACCCGTAGGCCGCGATCTGGCCAGCGCGCGCGCGATAAACGATGCGGTCGGGCACTCGTTCGCCGAGCGCAATACCTTCCGCATCGATCATTACCTCGGCAAGGAAACCGTGCAGAACCTGATCGCGCTGCGCTTCGGCAACGCGCTGTTCGAGCCGGTCTGGCGCGCCGAACACATCGATCATGTGCAGATCACGGTCGCCGAGACGATCGGCGCCGGCCAGCGCGCGGCGTACTACGACAAGGCCGGTGCGCTGCGCGACATGGTGCAGAATCACATGCTGCAGCTGCTGTGTCTGGTCGCGATGGAGCCGCCGGCGTCGCTCGATGCCGATGCATTGCGCGACGAGAAGCTCAAGGTGCTGCACGCGCTGCGCCGCATCGACGCGAGCAATGCCGCGCAGCTCACCGTGCGCGGCCAATATCGTTCCGGCGCCGCCGAAGGCCACGTCGTGCCGAGCTACGCCGAGGAACTTGGCGGACCGGCGCACGCCGAGACCTTCGTCGCGATCAAGGCCGAAGTGGCGAACTGGCGCTGGGCCGGTGTCCCGTTTTACCTGCGCACCGGCAAGCGCCTGCCGACGCGCGTTTCCGAAATCGTCGTCACGTTCAAGCCGATTCCGCATTCGATCTTCGCCGATACCGGCAGTTCGATCATGCCGAACAAGCTCGTGTTGCGCCTGCAGCCTGGCGAAGGCGTGACGCTGTGGCTCATGAACAAAGTGCCCGGCCCGGGCGGGTTGCGCCTGCGCGAGGTTCCGCTCGACATGAGTTTCGCCGATGCGTTCGGGGTGCAACGTCAGCCCGACGCCTACGAACGCCTGCTGATGGACGTCGTGCGCGGCAATCCGACGCTGTTCATGCGTCGCGACGAAGTCGAAGCGGCGTGGCGCTGGATCGATCCGATCCTTGCCGCGTGGGCGACGAGCAATGATGCGCCAAAGCCCTACACGGCGGGCTCGTGGGGTCCGAGCGCGAGCGTTGCATTGATCGAACGCGACGGCCGCACCTGGCACGAGGACGCGGGTTGAATGTCCGACGAGAACCTGCGCGAACATCGCTACGCCGATTCGAACACGCTCGCCGACGCGCTTGCGCAAAGCGTCGCCGATGATTTGCGCAGTGGCATCACCGCTCGCGACCAAGCCACGTTGGTGGTGTCCGGCGGCACGACACCGAAGAAGTTTCTCGCAAAGCTGTCGCAGCAGGATCTGGACTGGGCGAAGGTCACGATTACATTGGCCGACGAGCGTTGGGTGCCCGCAACGCACGCGCGTTCCAATGAACATCTGCTGCGCGAAACTCTGTTTACGGGCCGCGCGGTCGCGGCGACGTTCGTTTCTTTGTATACCGCGGTTGCGGACCCCGAATCGGGCTTGGCGGAAATCGCAAGACGCATCGGCGCGTTGCCGTTGCCATTCGACGCAGTCGTGCTCGGCCTCGGCAACGATGGTCACACGGCATCGTTGTTTCCCGACGGCGATCGGTTCGCGCAGGCGTGCGACGCGAGAAATCCGGCGCGCGTGTCGCCGATGCGTTCGGCGACGGCCGGCGAGCCGCGCATCACGTTGACCGTGTCGGCGCTCGCCGCGACGCGCGCCTTGTATTTGCATATCGAAGGCGCAGATAAACAGGCGACGCTCGCGCGCGTGCGAGCAGGCGAGGGCACGTACGCACGCAGCCCGTTGCGCGCGCTGCTGCGCGCGGCGCGCGTGCCGCTCAACATATACACCTGCGCATGATCCGGAGATTGCCATGCCATTGAACGCCACCGTCGCCAAGGTCACGCAGCGCATCATCGAGCGCAGCGCGAACCGCCGCGGCGAATATCTGGCGCGTGTCGATGCCGCGCGCGATGCGGCTCCGCGGCGACGTCACCTGTCGTGCGGCAACCTCGCGCATGGATTCGCCGGTTGCGTTGCCGACAAGGACGCGCTGCGCAACGTCATCGCGCCGAACATCGGCATCGTCACCGCATACAACGACATGCTCTCGGCGCATCAGCCGTACGAGCGTTATCCGGAATTGATCCGCGCCGCCGCGCGCGAGGTCGGTGCGACGGCGCAAGTCGCCGGCGGTGTGCCGGCGATGTGCGATGGCGTCACGCAAGGTCAATCGGGCATGGAGCTGTCGTTGTTCTCGCGCGACGTGATCGCGCTGTCCGCGGCGGTCGCGCTGTCGCACAACATGTTCGACGCCGCATTGTTCCTGGGTATCTGCGACAAGATCGTCCCGGGCCTGCTGATTGCGGCGCTGACGTTCGGTCACTTGCCGGCGATCTTCGTGCCGGGTGGACCGATGCCGAGCGGCATCAGCAACGACGAGAAAGCGAAGGTCCGGCAGCTGCACGCCGAAGGCAAGGCGACCCGCGACGAACTGCTCGAGGCCGAGGCGCGCTCGTATCACGCGCCGGGCACGTGCACGTTCTACGGCACGGCGAATTCCAATCAGATGCTCATGGAGATCATGGGCCTGCATCTGCCGGGCGCGAGCTTCGTGAATCCAAACACGCCGTTGCGCGATGCGCTGACCGTGGAAGCCACGCGGCGCGTCGCCGCGATTACCGCGCTCGGCAAGGAATACATTCCGGTCGGCCGTGTCATCGATGAACGCGCGATCGTCAACGGCGTAATCGGTTTGCACGCCACCGGCGGTTCGACGAACCATCTGCTGCATCTGATCGCGATTGCCAGCGCCGCTGGCATCGACTTGCGGCTCGAAGATTTCGATGAACTCTCGCGTGTGGTGCCGTTGCTTGCCCGCATCTATCCGAACGGCGCGGCCGACGTCAATCATTTCGATGCGGCGGGGGGCATGGGCTTTCTGATCGCACAGTTGCTCAACGCCGGCTTGCTGCATGGCGACGTTCGCACTGTCGCCGGAGGCGGGCTCGACGCCTATCGCGTACACGCAACGCTGGACGCCACCGGTGAGCTCGTGCGCATGCCCGCGCCCGGCCGCAGCCGCGATCCCAATGTGCTGCGTCCAGTGTCCGAACCGTTCCGCGCCGATGGGGGATTGCGCGTGCTCAGCGGCAACGTCGGCACGGCGGCGATGAAAGTCTCCGCAGTGCCTGCTGATCGCTGGGTGATCGAGGCACCGGCGATCGTCTTCGATGAGCAAGACGACGTGAGGGCTGCGTTCGAACGCGGCGAACTCGAGCGCGATTTTGTCGCCATCGTGCGTTTCCAGGGCCCGAAAGCAATCGGAATGCCGGAACTGCACAAGCTGACGCCGGCGCTCGGCGTGCTGCAGAGCCGCGGCTTCAAGGTCGCGCTCGTCACCGACGGCCGCATGTCCGGCGCTTCGGGCAAGGTGCCCGCGGCGATTCACGTTACGCCAGAAGCTGCCGCCGGAGGCGCGATCGGCAAAATCCGCACCGGCGACATCGTGCGAGTGGACGCCCAGGCGGGCGTGCTCGAAGTCAAAGTCGACGAGGCGACTTTGCGATCGCGGGCGCTACCGGCCGAGAACTTCGCGAGCCATCATTTCGGTGTCGGACGCGAACTGTTCGCGTTGTTTCGCGCGAACGTCGGCGCTGCCGATCGCGGCGCGAGCGTGTTCGGAGAAGTGGCATGAGCGCGATGGAAGGCAAACAGCAGCAAGTCGAATCCGTGTTGCGTCTCGCACCGGTCGTTGCGGTCGTCGTGATCGAAGACATTGCGCACGCGGCGCCGCTTGCGCGCGCGCTCGCCGCCGGCGGCATCCGGGCGATTGAAGTGACCTTGCGCACCGCGGCGGCGCTCGATTCGATTCGTGTCATCGCTGCAGAAGTGCAAGATGCCGTCGTCGGCGCCGGCACGTTGCTGACCCCGGCGGATTTCGACGCCGCCGAACGCGCGGGCGCACGTTTCGCGGTTTCTCCCGGTCTGACGCCCGCGCTGCTTGCCGCGGGTGCCGATTCCGCGCTGCCGTATCTGCCTGGATCGGCGACTGTCGGCGAAGCAATGCTCGCGCTCGAACATGGCTATCGCCTGCAGAAGTTCTTCCCGGCCAGCTATGCCGGTGGCGTGGACATGCTCCGCGCGTTTTCCGGTCCGCTGCCGACGCTGCGTTTCTGCCCGACCGGCGGTATCACGGCGGGGACGGCCGCGAAATGGCTCGCAGCGCCGAACGTGCTGTGCGTCGGCGGATCCTGGCTCAGCACGCCGGCGCTGGTGCGCGGAGCACAATGGAGTGCGATCGAACAACTCGCGCGCGAGGCGGCCGCGTTGCGTTTGCGAGTACCGGCAGTTTGAAGTGCTGGAGGTCCTTTTCGAATTCCTCAATACAGTTGGGCCGACCCTCAGGGGCCAAAACCATCGCAGAAAATTGAGTCGGCAGCCCCGCATTCCACGAACCGGTTTTGCAGTTCAAAAGCCCCCAGGTCATGCGGACCATAATTGTGGGGCCCCGATGGCAGATTGAGATTGACATTGCGCCAATTGCCATCGAGATCGGCCACGTCGGGGTACACCGTCGCAGGCGCATAGTCGATCCCCAGAGAGCTGATTTGCAGATGGTAGTCGCCGCCGGCCAGATCGACGAAAGTCGGCGTTCCGAGGACTACGTCAGTGCCGTTGCCGGGGCCAGAGTTGGGCAGTGTGGTGATGTCGTTAGACAAGACATAGTTAGCGTAGAGATCTCCCGGATTTCCCGAATAGTCCACCGTGAGTGTGCCTGGTTCGTCAATAATGCTGTCGTTGACGTCTAGCGCCCCTCCGCTGCGGATCACATACGCCGAGCCGATCGTATCGTTGACGATCGTGCACGAGGAGATGTGAATGGGCGTGTCGTTCCCGGAGGCATAGATCAGTTCGCGGGTATAGATCGGCACGTCGGGTGATCCGTTGTCGGCAATCAGGCACTCGGAGAGGTCAGCACGAGTGTGGTCGCCGACGACACGCAAAACGTGAGCAACGTTATTGTGGCGCGCCGAGAACCGATTGCCTTCGAAGCTCCCGCCGGACTCGATCAATATGGCCGAGTGCAGATTTCCCCCGGCATCGCTGGCCTGATTGAAATTGATGGTATTGCACAAGGCGGAATTCGTGCAGACGACACCCGGGTCACCGCTGAGCGCGTCACCAAGCTGAATATCGGCGTCATTTATATAGGCGGCGGAATCGGCACTGGCATAAACTGCCGCGCCTTCCGGTGCCTCGTTGGCTTCGATCCGATAATCCCAGGCTTGGAGCCCCCGGTGCGACGGGTCCACATAAATTCCCCCACCGATTGCAGATGCTTTATTGCGCGTGATACCGATGGGTTTGGAAACATCAGTGGTGAAAAGACGAGCGTGCGCAACGTTGGCGCCCGCGGCAACGATAGCCATGCCGCCGCCATAAGCCGCTGAATTTTGATTCAGCACACTCTCTCCGTTCTCAGAATCCGGAGAGCCGATGTCGGCTTGCGCAGGGCCGATTACGTCAATGCCACCGCCGTAGCCATTGGGTGCTTGATTGTTATCAATCTGCGTATCAGGCTCGACCATCGTCAGTACGGAATTGCCCTCGACGAGGATGCCGCCGCCAGAACCGGCGATGATCCCGCTTGCGGTGTTCGCAACAATCTTTGAATGGGCCAACAGAGTTAGCACTGCGAATGGTGGACCTGTGCCAGTGCCAAAGAAGAAGATGCCGCCGCCATTGTCAGCGTTATTGTGGCCCACCCATGACGCGTCGAGCGTAAGCGATCCGCTTCCCTCGAAATCGATGCCTCCCCCATCGCCTGCGTGGGTCGCGCCTGTGATGTCGAAATAACGCAGGGTGACTTTGCTGGTGCCCATGATCGCAAAGACGCTGTCGCCGCCACCGGCGATTACGCCCAATGGTCCAGTCGGCGGCGGCGCACAAACGGGATTGCAAATCACCACCGACGCGGGGCCGCACATTGCCCCGTCGCCGCGCGCGATCAGGGTGACGTTCTTGTTTTCAATCGTAAGGTGCTGATTGGTGTAGGTGTGTTCGCGCGTGACGAAAATGTTGGTTCCATAACTGCACGTCGCCGCATCGATCGCAGACTGGATGTCATTGTGAGTACACAGCGGATCATAGGTCGGGCTGGCGGGAACACTATCGCCAACGTAGAACTCCGGCACGGAATGAATCGCGTCGCATGCCGCCCGCACAGGGGATTGCCATGCGAGCACCCCGAGAAGCGGCAAAAGCGTCAGAGTCCTCGAACTTTTGGATGCCGCGACCAAGCGAAAACGAAAAGTTGAGGCAAATTCAAGCAATGCCTTGGATGGTGAATAGCGTCTCACCCAGTTTTGACGACTCCATTTACAACGATGAATTGCGCTCACCGCGTTAGTCAGTTCAACGGTCAGCACGGGGGCGACTTGCGTAAGGTGCGCCTTCCTGCGTCGCGTTTTGCTGTTGCAGTCGACGGAGCTAACCGCGTGTTGTTCGGCAAGCGCATCGGAACTCATTCCCACATTTGTGAGCAAATCAGGGTCGCTGCGACTGGCGCTGCAGCCCAAACTATTCTCTTGATAAAGAGCATAGCCTTCTCCTAACGGGGAATCTGTACGTTACACCCGAAGAATAGGTTCAGCAAAACCATCGCCGGGCATTACGCGCGTGAGCGTGCAGGCCCGGTCGATCCGCGGATCACGAGTTCCGGGCTGAAACCCTTGTTTTCGATTTCGGCCGGTGAGCCGTTGCGTTTGAGTTCGGCGATCAGGCGCAGTGTCGCCTGACGCGCGATCTCCTCGGTAGCTTGCTTCGCGGTCGTCAGTGCCGGCCAGGATTGCTTGGAAAACGGGCTGTCTTCGAAGCCGGCAATGGAAAGATCGTAAGGGACTTCCAGGCCGCTGGATTTTGCTGCGGCGAGCACGCCCGCGGCGATTTCGTCGTTGGAGCCGAAAATCGCGGTCGGCCGATCCTTGAGCGCGAGCAGCTTGCGCGCGCCGCGAAAGCCGTCGTCGAACGAATAGTCGCCGTGCACGATCAGGCGATTGTTGATGGCGATTCCGTAATCCTTGAGCGCGCTTTCGTAGCCTTTGAAACGTTCGGGACTCGATCGGTGCGATTCACCGCCCCACAGAAAACCGATGCGCTGATGGCCGAGCTGGATCAGGTGCTCGGTGATGTCGTAGGCCGCATCGCGATCGTCGACGTAGACGCACGGGAACCCATCCTGCGGATCCTCGGCGGCCGAAAGAATGCGCACGAGTTTGATGCCGCTCTCGGACAAAAACCGGATCAGCTCCATGCGCTCGGACATCGGTGGCGCCAGTACGAGACCCGCAAGACGCGATCGCTTCACCAGATCGACGAGTTCGTTCGCGAGATCCGGCGACGCGGAATTGCACGGATGGATCTGCAAGCCGAAGCCGGTATCGCGGCACACCGAAAGGACGCCGTTCTGCACACTGATGATGTAGTAAGGGTTCGGGTTGTCGTACACCACCCCGAGCGCGAATGACTGCGCGCTGCGCAGGCTGCGTGCGGAAAGATCGGGTTGGTAATCCAGGTGCTCGATCGCGCGCAGCACTTTGTCGCGCGTGCGTTGCTGCACGGCGGGTTCGTTGTTGATCACCCGCGAGACGGTTTTCAGTGAAACCTTGGCGCGCTTGGCGACATCCTTGATCGTGGATCTTCTCAATTCCGCTCCCACGGATGGCCCATTGCCCAGCACTTTGTTGATGGTAGCGGACGCGGCCACGCTCTTGCTATCTCGCAGATTGTGCAGCGACGAGCGCAGTATTCTGGCCGGCTCGATAGCCGCGCGTCGCGAAATACCACAGGTACAGATAGCACGGCACCATCAGCGCGACAAACACGCCCTGGAAGTTGTACGCCTGCTTCAGATACGCGAATGCCTGCGGAATGATCGCGCCGCCGACGATGCCCATGATCAGCATCGCCGAACCGCGTTCGATCAGCCGACCGAGCCCTTGAATCGCGAGCGGGAATATCGCCGGCCACATCATCGCATTGGCAAAGCCGAGCGCGGCGACGCAACCGACGGACATATAGCCACGCGTGAGGAAGGCGCCGATCGCGAGGGCGATGCCGAGCAATGCGGAAAATGCCAGATAACGTTGTTGCGAAATAAAACGCGGAATCGCGATGAAGCCGACGAGGTAACCGGCGAGCATCGCGCCAAGCGTGAACGATGTGAAAAACTTGGCTTCGTCGAGCGGTATGTTGAAGCTGCGGCCGTAGGTGCCGATCGCATCGCCCGCCATGACTTCGGCGCCGACGTAGACGAAGATCGCCAATGCGCCGAGCCACACGTGCGGAAACTGGAACAGACTTGCTTCGGGTTCGGCTGAGGCGCTGCTGCCGCGTTCCGCGCGGACATCGGGCAATGGTGAGAACAAGATTGCGACGCCGAGCAGGGCGAGCACCGCGGCCATCAGCAGGTAGGGTGCGTGGATACTCGCGGCGAACGTGTCGAGAATCTGCGTCTTGCTTCGCGCATCGGCGGCGGCCACTTGGTCGGCAATGTTGCCCATGCCGTGCAAGACGAGTGTTCCGAGCAGGATCGGCGCAAGAATTCCGGCGATCTTGTTGCAGATACCCATGATCGCAATGCGCTGCGCCGCGCTTTCGATCGGGCCCAGGATGCTGATGTACGGATTCGCGGCGGTCTGCAGGATGGCCAGACCCGCGCCGATCACGAACAAACCGCCGAGCGCGCCGGGATACCAGCGGCGCGTGCAGAACTCGCCGAAGCCGATCGCGCCGAGCGCCATCACCCACAACGCCAGCGCCATGCCGCGCTTCATGCCGGTGCGGTCGAGAATCAGCGAAGCGGGGAGAGCCCAGATGAAATATGAAAGATAGAACACGAACGTGACGAGGAAGGCATTGACCACGTTCAGTTCAAACGCGAGCTGCACGAAGGCGATCAGTGGCCCGTTGATCCAGGTGAACCAGCCCATGATGAAGAACAACGCGCCGATGATCGCGATCGGCACGAGACGTTGACTCCTGGCATCGGTGACATTGGACATTTCACGGCTCCGGCATGGTCCGTGTACAACGTTGTCATAGATTGCCCCAACGCGCAACTTGTCCTGGAATTCCGGCGCCTTCAGGCGGTGTCGAGCAGAACTGTTTTCGCTGCTTTGCTGCGTCACAGCAACCAGACATCTTGACGAATTTCGCCATTATTTCCACCAAAATACAAAAAGTTACCAGCCTGTTCTCAAGCGAATCGTCATTGCATGGCGGCGCCGTGTTGTTGTGGCGCCGCAGAGATCGTCCGTCTTGACTGCTTGAGCAACTATTGACAACGTTGTCATTCGCGCGCAGAGTCCGCGCCATCCGGCCCCGGGGTGGCCCAGTGGAGAGCTGAAACGTGTCAGCGGCAGCGAAACAATCCGGCTCGACGCGCCACACGAAATGCATGCTCGCCGCCGATGTCGGCGGCACGCACGCGCGCGTCGCGCTGGTTGACGCCACGCGCGCCGACACGCTGGAAGTGCTGCACTACCGGAAGTTTGCCTGCGCGGATTTTTCCGGGCTCGGCGCCATTCTGAAAACGTTTGTCGACAGCCTCGGCGCGGGCGCGGCGGTCAACGACGGCGCGATCGCCTGCGCCGGCTACGTGCTCGACGGCGCGATCATCAATCCGAATCTGCCGTGGCGCGTGGTGCTCGATGCCACGCGCGCCGAAGTCGGCTTGCGCTCGCTCGAATTCGTCAACGATTTCGAAGCGGCCGCGCACGCCACGCCGTATCTGAAGGCCAGCGAACTTGTGCCGCTCACGCCTGCGCGCAGCGGCGTGCCCGGCGCGCCGACGCTCGTCGTCGGTCCCGGCACCGGTTTGGGCGCGGCGGTGCGCATTCCGACGGCGAACGGCAGCGTCGTGCTGGCGACGGAAGCCGGACACGCTGCGTTTGCGCCGACGTCGGAACGCGAAATCGAAATCCTGCGCATCCTGCGCCGCAACGACAGCCATGTCGAAAACGAACGGCTGCTGTCCGGTCCGGGCCTGGTCAATACCTACACGGCGTTATGCGAGTTGCGTGGGGTCAAAGCCGAGTTGAATGAACCGGCGGCGGTCACGCAGGCGGCGCTCGATGGCAGCGACGCGGCCGCGCGCGAAGCGCTCGACGTGTTCTGCGGCCTGATGGGCAGCGTGATCGGCGACATGGTGTTGCTGTATGGACCGCGCGGCGGTGTGTATCTCGCCGGCGGCATCTTGCCGCGTATCAAGGACCATCTGCTCAAGAGCAATTTTTATGCGCGGTTTCTCGACAAGGGTGCGATGCGCCCGGTGCTCGAGCGCGTGCCGGTGATGCTCGTGGATTACGGTCAACTCGGCGTGCTCGGCGCGGCCGGCTGGTATCTCGCGCACCATCGGCCATGATCAGTGTTATTTATAAAAGTGGAAATACACAAAAAATATAGAAATACAAAAGCGTTGGAACTTGTCCCGGTTGTCGGGTGCGCCACGAGCGACGGCGCCCCCCGGAACCACACAGACTAGAGGGGTGTCAAAATGAAGAAGTACCGCAGAACTACGCTCTCGGCCAGCATCCTGGCCAGTCTCATGCTTTCCCAGGCGGTGTACGCGCAGACCGCTGCGCCGGCGCCCGGCGCCGATACGGCTCAGGACGCGAACTCCGCCAATCGCAAGGCCAACGATCCGCAGGAACTTTCCGAGATCGTCGTCACCGGCATTCGCGAGAGTCTGAAGAAATCCATTGACACCAAGCGCGGAGCGGACTCGCACGTCGAGGTCATCACCGCCGAAGACATCGGCAAAATGCCGGACAAGAACGTTGCCGATTCGCTGCAGCGACTTCCCGGCGTCACGACGAGTTCCGCCGGCGCCAACGAAGGCGGCTTCGACGAGAACGACCGCGTCAGCATGCGCGGCACCAATCCGAGCCTCACGCAGACCTTGATCAACGGTCACACGGTGTCGTCCGGCGACTGGTTCGCGTTGAACCAGACCAGCGCGGTCGGGCGCAGCGTGACCTATACGTTGCTGCCGTCGGAAATCGTCGGCGACGTCGTCGTGCACAAGACCGCGCAGGCGTCCGACGTTGAAGGCGGCGTGGCCGGCTATGTGGATATCCAGACGCGCAAACCGCTCGATTTCAGCAAGCCGGTAAGCGTCAGTGCGAGCCTCGGCGGCGTCTATTCCGATCTGGCGAGCAAGTCCGAACCGCAGTTCAGCGGGTTGGTCAACTGGCAGAGCGACGATAAAACGTTCGGCATGCTGGTGCAGCTGTTCTACGAAAAGCGCGACCTGCGCCGCGACGGCCAGGAAGAGCTTTTCTACGAGCAGATCAAGCCGGATAGTGCGGTAGCCACGGCACACCCGGATCTGGCCAACGTCTATTATCCGGGCCTGATCGGTTCCGCCTTTTTCACGCAGCAGCGCGAACGCAAGGGCGGCATGATCGATCTCGAATTCAAGCCGGTCGAAGATCTGAAATTCGACCTCAGCGCGTTCGACGCCAAGCTCGACGCGGCGAACTACAACAGAAACTATCTGCTGTGGACGACGCATTTCCTCGCCCAAGGCACGGGCCAGGGGCCGGACCCGGGTTACGTCGTGCGCAACGGAACGCTGGTTTCCGCAAACTTCACCGCCGTTCCGGGCACGCAGTATGGCGTCTACGACCAGATCTCGCGGCCGAACGAAAGTTCGCAGACGAGATTCGTGAACCTCGACGGCGAATGGCGCGCGTCCGATGCGCTTACGTTCAAGGGCAAGATCGGCGACACGCAAGGCAATGGCCGCACACCGACGCAGGACGTCGTCGAGATGAACTCCGGTCTCGGCAGCGGCGCTTCCTATTCGCTGCACGGTACGGACACGGCCGGACAATGGGGTCTCGGTGCTGAAAGCCCGAGCGTTCCGCACACGCTGAGCTGGATATTCGGCGATCAGAACATCGATGTGCGCGATCAGGAAAAATACGCGCAACTCGATGCCCTTTACCAGATCGGCAACAGCGCGCTTTCGGACCTCAAGTTCGGTGTCCGTTATTCCGATCACACGCGCAAATCCGAAGGGGTAATCGGACAAGGTCCCGGTGCCGGCGCATTCGATGACGGCGCGCTGCCGAGCACGTTCTCGCTGTACCCGTCGGATTTCGGCAGCGACCTCGGCAGTGGCTTCCCGACCGCGGTGTGGTACTTCACGCCGGCTCAGCTTGCCGCGTTCGATGCGGCGCATACGAATCGCGATCCGATCACGCGCGCGGACTGGACCGGCGACTATTCGCTGAAGGAGAAGGATTCGTCGGCATACGTCCAGGCTGATTTCGACGGTCAGGGCTGGAGTGGCAACCTCGGTCTGCGGCTGGTTCGTACCGAAGAAGATATCGTGTCGAATGTCGGTACCAGCGCGAGCACGCCCGGCGCGATCACGACATCCGCCTTCGGACCGTATCTGCCGACGCGCTTCCAGAACAGCTACAACGACGTGCTGCCGAGCGCGAACATCAAGTTCGACCTGCAGAGCGATCTGATTCTGCGCCTGGCGGCCTCGACGACGATCACGCGGCCGGATTATTCGTCGCTCGCCGCTCCGATCAACCTGACGTTCCAGCCCGAAGCGCCAGACAACGGCACGACCGGATCAGGCAACGGCAGCAACCCGAATCTCAAGCCGGTCAAGTCGAACAACTTCGACGCGTCGCTGGAATACTACTTCGCGCCGCGTGCACTGTTGTCGGCAAGCGCGTTCTACATGGACCTGACCAGCTACATCGGTTTCGGCCATGTCACGCAGACGTTCAAGACATTCAACCAGACCTACCCGAATGGCTTCGATGCGCAGTACGTGCTGACCGTGCCGGTCAACAGTTCTGGCTCGGTCAAAGGCTTCGAGTTGGCGTACGAGCAGCCCCTCTTCGACAATTTCGGCGTCGCCGTGAACTATACCTACGCCGATGGCACCGAGAAGGGCGGTGGACCGTTGGTCGGCACCTCGAAGAACACGTACAACGTCAGCGGCTACTACGAAGACGAACATTTCAATGCGCGTATTTCGTATACCTACCGCTCGAGCTTCTTCAGCGGTCTGGATCGGCAAACGGCGTTCTTTCAGGACTCGATCGGCACGCTATCCGCGTCGCTGGGCTACAAGCTCAACGACATGTGGAGCTTCTCGCTCGATGCACTGAATCTGAACGATCCGGAGCTGAAGTACTACGCGCTCAATCGCGACCAGCCACGCGCTTTCTACGTCAACGGCCGCCAGTACTACTTCAACGTGCATTTCAAATTTTAGCGAATACCGGCGCGCGCTCCGGCATACGGATCGTGCATGCGAGACGGGGGTGCGCTGGTCGGGAGTCGAGTCGCTCCAACTTGGGTCAGGCGGAAGCCTGACCCTTTTTTTTCCGGATCAACCTGGAAGTAAAGGTAATATCGAATGATGTTGCGTGTCCTTCTCTTCTTGTGCGCCATGAGTGTTGCGGGCTGTGCTGTCCAGCCAGCCCCGGCCGCTGGCAACGCGCTGCTCCCGTTGATTCCTTTACCCGCAGCGGTCGAGCGCACGCCCGGACATTTCGTACTACGCCGCGGTATGCCGCTGATCGTGCGCTCGGACGATGCGCAGGCGTTCGGTGCCGCGCGATACTTTGAGCAACTTGAAAGCGATCTGCATCTGGTCTTGCGTCCGAACAGCGCAGCGTCCGATGACGCGATCGTGTTCGAGATCGATCCGAATCTGTTCGTGCCGGGGGACGAAGGCGGGGAAGGATACGAACTTTCGGTATCGCCGCAGCGCATCCGGATCGTTGCGCGCACGGCGCAAGGTCTGTTCTACGGCGGCATCACGTTGTCGCAGCTCATCGACGCGCGCGACGGCACGGGAACCGCGGCAGTGCCGGTCGTGGCGATATCCGATCATCCGCGTTTTGGCTGGCGCGGCGTGCTGCTCGACTCGGCGCGACATTTCCAGTCGCCGGAGTTCGTGAAGAAGTTCATCGATCAGATCGCGCAGCACAAGCTCAACGTGTTGCATTGGCACCTGACCGACGACCAGGGCTGGCGCGTGCAGATTCGAAAATATCCGAGGCTGACCGAGATCGGCGGATGGCGCGTGCCGCCGGGCGGCGGTCCAGCATACGGCGGTTTCTACACGCAGGACGAAATCCGCGACATCGTGCGTTACGCGGCGGAGCGGCATGTCACGATCGTGCCGGAAATCGAAATGCCCGGTCACGCCCAAGCGGCGATCGCGGCGTATCCGCAGTTCGGCGTGACCGGGAAGAACACCGCGGTCTCGCACGATTGGGGCGTGAACACATACTTGTTCAACATCGACGAGTCCACATTTGGCTTTTTGCAGGATGTGCTCGACGAAGTGATGGAACTGTTTCCGTCGCGCTACATCCATATCGGCGGCGACGAAGCGGCGAAGGACCAATGGCAGGCGTCCGCGCGCGTGCAGGCTCGCCTGCACGCGCTTGGCCTGAAGGACGAAGCGGCGCTGCAGGGCTGGTTCACCGCGCGCATCGGCAAATATCTGGCCGCGCACGGGCGCAAGCTCATCGGCTGGGACGAAATCCTCGAAGGCGGCGTGCCGCCCGATGCGACCGTGATGTCGTGGCGCGGCACGCAAGGCGCGGTTGACTCGGCGCGGCAACGTCACGACGTGATCATGGCGCCATCGCCGGTGATGTACTTCGATCATCTGCAGTATTCCGGACATCAGGAGCCGCCCGGCCGGCCGGATGTCATTTCGTTGCAGGACGTCTACCGCTTCGAGCCGGTGCCGAAGGACCTCGACGCGGCGCAGGCGGCGCACGTGCTCGGCGCAGAGGCGACGCTGTGGAGCGAATATTTGACGGACGCGCGGCGCGTCGAACACGCGGCCTTTCCGCGGCTCGCGGCCCTTGCTGAAGTGCTGTGGTCGCCGCAGGGTTCACTTGACTGGAATTCGTTTCAGGCACGTCTGCCCGCGCAGCTCGCGCGTTATGCGCACGCCGACGTCGCCTACGCGCAAGCGCCGGCGCCCGCGCGCGACACCAATGCACTGCAGCAAAACAGCGATGAACTCAAATCGTGCGCGAATGGGCTGCCACTGCGCATCGAGGGCGACAACGACGGTCGCCGCCAGGGCCCGATCTATCGTGTGGATCTCATGAATCCGTGCTGGATTTTCCCGCGGGTCGATCTCGGCCGCATTGCGCGAGTGCGCGTGCAAGCCGGTCATATTCCGTGGTACTTCTCGTTGTGGCACGACGAAGCCAAAGTCGTTACGCGCGTATCCACCAGCGGCGCGGACGAACTGCAGCTGCGCATCGACGATTGCAACGGGCCGGTGTTCAGGGCCGTACCGCTGCGCGTTGAGCATGCGGAGCAGGAAACGCTCGACGTGCCCGTCGCGGCGACCGGTGTACACGATATCTGCTTCGCGTTCGCCACGCACACGCACGATCCGTTATGGCTCGTTGATTTCGTGCAACTCGTGCCAAAATAGCGATGCGTGCCCGCATCCAAGCAATCATACCCTGACTTCGACGGCAAGGAATTCGTCCGCACTCTGACGACTTCTCCGGGCGTCTATCGCATGTTCGATGCGGGTGGCGAGCCGCTTTACGTCGGCAAAGCGGGCAGTCTCAAGAAGCGCGTCGGCAGTTATTTCCTCAAGCCGCGCATGGAGCCGCGCATCGCCGCGATGGTGGCGCAAATCGCGCGCATCGAGGTCACGCTCACGCGCACCGAAGGCGAAGCGCTGCTGCTCGAAGCGCAGCTGATCAAGAGCCTGAAACCGCGCTACAACATTCTGCTGCGAGATGACAAAAGCTATCCGTACATCTATCTCTCCGGCGGCGAAGCCCGCGGGAAAGTGCAGGAAGCCACCGTCGCGCAAAGCGAGATTTATCCGCGCATGGCGTTTCATCGCGGCGCGAAAACCGGCAAGGGCGAATATTTCGGACCGTATCCGAGTGCATGGGCGGTGCGCGAAAGCCTCGATCTGATGCAGAAGTTGTTTCTCGTGCGCCAGTGCGAGGACAGTTATTTCCGCAATCGCTCGCGGCCGTGCCTGCAATATCAGATCAAGCGTTGCAGTGCGCCGTGCGTTGGTTTGATCGCGGCGCCCGAATATCAGGAAAGCGTGCGTCACGCGGCGATGTTCCTCAAAGGCAAGGGCAGCACGGTGCTTGCCGAACTCGGCGCGAGCATGGAGCAGGCAAGTGCCGCGCTCGAATTCGAGAAGGCCGCGCGGCTGCGCGATCAGATCGGAACACTCAATCGCCTGCAGGCGCGCAGCCACATCCAAGGCGCGAGCGCGGATCTGGATGCACTGGCTTGCCGGATCGACAGTGGCATGGCTTGCGTTTCGGTACTGTACTTTCGCAATGGGGTGAGCCTGGGTTCGCGCGATTTCTTCCCGCGCCTGGCCGGCGAAGCCGACGCGGCGACGGTACTCGCGTCGTTTGTCGCCCAGTATTATCTGGACAAGCCGATTCCGCGCGAGTTGCTCGTCAGTCATGCGCTTGAAGATGCCGCGTTGCTGGCGGACGCGCTGAGCGCGCATGCGAATCATCCGGTCGAGGTCAAATCGAACGTGCGCGGCGACCGCGCGCGTTTCCTCGAACTGGCGCAGAAGAACGCACAAGCGGCGCTGGCGGCGCGCCTGGCGAGCAATCAGACGATTCGCGAGCGTTTCGAAGCGCTGCGCGATCTGCTCGAACTCGGCGAAACGCCGCAGCGGCTCGAGTGTTTCGATATCAGCCACACACTCGGTGAGGCGACCGTTGCGTCGTGCGTCGTGTATGGACCCGATGGCGCTGAAAAGTCCGCTTATCGGCGTTTCAACATCGCCGGCATCGAGCCCGGAGACGATTACGGCGCGATGCGCCAGGCTCTGGATCGCCGCTACAAGCGCCTGCAAGCAGGCGAGGGCGTGCTTCCGGATATCTTGCTGATCGACGGCGGCAAGGGACAGGTCGCGCAGGCGCTCGAAGTGCTCGCGGATCTTGGTGTCAGCGGCGTGCTCGTCGTCGGCGTCGCCAAAGGCGCAGAGCGTCGCGCCGGGCACGAAACGCTGATCCGCGGCGACAACGGCAAGGAATTGTGGCCGGGCCCGGAATCGGCCGCGCTGCATCTGATCCAGAGCGTGCGCGACGAAGCCCACCGGTTCGCGATCACCGGTCACCGCAAGCGGCGCGAGAAAGCCCGGGAAAAAAGCCGGCTTGAGGAAATTCCCGGCATCGGCGCGAAACGGCGCAGCGCGCTGCTGAAACATTTCGGCGGCATGATGGGTGTCGCTGCTGCGGGCATCGAGGAACTGGCCGGAGTAAAAGGCGTCAGCCGCGACCTTGCCGAAAAGATCTACGCCGCGTTCCACGGATGAACGCGAACGTGGCACACTCGCGCGCATGCGCCTGACCTGGCCGACGATCCTCACGCTGTTCCGCATCGCCCTGTTGCCGGTGATGGTGCTCGTGTTCTATGCGCCATTCAAAGGCGCGAACATTGCCGCATCTGCCGTGTTCATCGCCGCCGCGCTGACCGATTGGCTCGACGGCTGGATCGCACGGCGCTTCGGCATGACCAGCGCGTTTGGCGCGTTTCTGGATCCCGTCGCCGACAAGTTGATGGTCGCCACCACGCTGTTTTTACTGGTACAGGAAAATCACACTGGGATCATGGCGACGCTGGCGGCGATCATTGTCGGCCGCGAGATCACGATTTCCGCATTGCGCGAGTGGATGGCGGAAATCGGCGAGCGCACGCGTGTCAAGGTGGCGGGCATCGGCAAGATCAAGACGATCGCGCAGCTCGTTGCGCTCGTGGTGTTGCTGTACCAGAAGGATCTCGACGGCCTCGGCCTGTTCCATGTCGGCGAAGTGCTGCTCGCGTTCGCCGCCGTGCTGACGATCTGGTCGGGCATGGTGTACGTGCTCGCGGCATGGCCGGTCCTGCGCGGAGTGCGCCCGCCACCGAAAACCGGCGCGGAACAGTTGCCATCTTCCGAACATCCCGTATAATTGCCGGCTCGCGCGGGAATAGCTCAGTTGGTAGAGCACGACCTTGCCAAGGTCGGGGTCGCGAGTTCGAGTCTCGTTTCCCGCTCCAGTTTCTTCAAGCGAAACCTCGGCTCATCCGGGGTTTTGTTTTTTGTGCCCTGCGTTGTTACGCTGGGCGCAGCAAGCCATCACGTGAGGCGAGGTGGCAGAGTGGTCATGCAGCGGCCTGCAAAGCCGTGGACGCCGGTTCGATTCCGACCCTCGCCTCCAAAATGTCCAGCCGCCCCGATGGCGAAACTGGTAAACGCAAGGGACTTAAAATCCCTCGGCATGAAAATGCCTTGCCGGTTCAAGTCCGGCTCGGGGCACCAAGAATCAACGGGTTAGCCCCTGCTTACCGACCATGTGTGCGTTCTCGCCTGAGTAGCCACATGAGATACGCCACGATCGCAATATTCAGCGCGAGCGCTCCGATTCTAAGCAGCGTGGGATTGCGCACGACTTCGAACAGCTCGAAAGGAATCAGCGAAGTCGTGGCAATTACGGTCAAATATTCGGCCCACCGCTTCCCGCTCCAGAGTCCCCAGCCTTCGATCAAGAACAGGCTCGCGTATGCAAGAGCACCTACGCCGATCGCGATGAACTTGCGCGGGCCGAACTGAAAAAGCTCGTCGAGCAGACGATTCAGCAGAACATGACCGTGGCGGAGCGGCAGACCCTCGATCCAATGTGCCAGCGCGTCCAGCTGAGACGAGCGCATGAGATCGAAAGAAGCGACCGCGACGACAATGAGCGCAAGCGCCTTCAGCAGCTTGAATACCGCAATCGCGCGGAGCGCCTCGTGTGTCGTCGCAGCCATACCTCAGGACTTAGCCATTTTCTTCTTTGGTACGCATCAGAAGTTTCAATTCACGTAGCCGAGTCCTGAATCGCCTGGGGTTCTGTAGGCGCTACAAAGAGCCAAATATTCGATGCAATGGGCAACGCTCAGCAATGACACTCAGCAGCTAAACTCGCTGATTTGCTTTGCTGGAGAGTATTGGTGTATGTATCGTTTCGCAATTAAATCCCTCGGCATGAAAATGCCTTGCCGGTTCAAATCCGGCTCGGGGCACCACATACATGACCGACAATTCGACTCAAACGCCCAACGCCGACCGCCCGGTCCTGACCGCGATCGAAGCGCGCGTGCTCGGCTGCCTGATGGAAAAAGCGGCAACGACGCCGGATGTCTACCCGTTGACGCTCAACGCGCTGCATCTGGCTTGCAACCAGAAGACCGCGCGCGATCCGGTCATGAATGTGGAAGTCGGCGACGCCGGACACGCGCTGCACACGCTGCAAGACAAGAAGTTCGTCCGCGTCGAACACGGCGCACGCTCGTTGCGTTACGCGCACACGGCCGACGCCGCGCTGAACCTGACGCCGCGCGCATCGGCAGTGATCGCGCTGTTGTTGCTGCGCGGCCCGCAGACCCAGGCCGAGCTGTATACCCGCAGCGAGCGCTTGGCGGCGTTCCCGGATCCTGAATCGCTCGGCGATACACTCGAGCGCCTGATTGCACGCGAGCCCACGCTCGTGGTGCGCATCGGCCGCGGCGCGGGTCAGCGCGAGGATCGCTACATGCACACGCTGTGCGGACCGGTGTCGATCGAAAGCCTGCCAAGCCGCGCCGTCGAGCGCGAGCCCTCGCGAGTGGAAGCGCTCGAGTCGCGCATCGAAGCGCTCGAACAAGCCGTTGCGGAATTGCGCGCGTCGCTTCACGAGCGCGAGCACTCGTAGTCTCAGTCGCCAAATCCATCGACGAAGATATCGTCCGCGGCAGCACCAACATCCAGCCGCGATCGCGTATAGCCGTTGGCAGTGATCGCCTTGCCGGTCTTCTGCAGGATCGAGAGCAATTGCGCCACCGTCGCCTGATGGCCGAACTTGGACTGCAGCAGCGCCAGCGCGCCGCTCACGTGCGGCGCCGCCATCGAAGTTCCGGACATGTATCCATACGCGCTGACCGGAATCGACGAATACACCACATCGCCTGGCGCGTACAAGCTGACGAACGGTGCGCTGTTGCTGTAGGACGCCAGGTTATCGGTATCGTCCGTTGCCGCAACGCTGATCGCGGACGATATGCACGCCGGAAAATCGACGCCGTCGGTAAAGCCATCGTTGCCCGCAGAGATAACGGTGGCGATCTGATCGTTGTCGCGCAACGTGTCGATGGCCGTCTTGTAGGCGGTCGAAGTGCTATCGCAGTTTGCAGTGAAATGCGAACCGGAAAGGCCGATCGAAAGATTGACGGCGGCAATGTGATACGTACTGTTGACGGCCCGGTCATGCACCCATTCCAGGCCCGAGATCACGTCCGAATCGTATGAGCCCAGTTCGCAGCCGCTGCCGGAGTTGTTGCACGAGAACACCTGTACCGGCATCAGCGAGGCCGCGATCGCGACACCGTTTTCGCCATTGCCGCCGCTGTAGTCGCCGCTTCCGGATGCAATCCCGGCCACGTGGGTGCCGTGTTCGCACCCGCCGATACTCGGGTCACAATTGACCCCATCGCTGTTTCCACCGGGATCGCCGGTTTCGCTGTAGACGCCCCCAGGGCACACGCTGGTCACACCGACGACCGAGCCACCGACTCCGGAGAAGCATCCTTCCAGCGCGGGCACCACGCGTGATGCCGTGCTTCCGTTGATGCTCAGGAACGGATGGCTTGCCTGCACGCCGGTATCGAGTACGGCCACGACCTCATCGGATCCGGTAAAACCGTACTGCCAGGATAATGGCGCCCCGATGACGGCATCGCTTTTGTTGTCGAGTGGCTGCAACACGTGATCGGCTTGTACTCCCAATACGTCGTCGAGCTCCAGCGCATGTTGCAACGCTGGCGCGTCGAAGTTTGCGAGCACGATCGGAAACGCGTTGTACTTGCGCAAGAGCCGAATGTTGAAACCGGAGAGTTCCGCGGCGAAGCGCGCGTGTGCATCCGCGATCGCGTTGCGCCGCTGTTGCGCGGTGGCCAGCGCCGGCGGGGTCGCGCGCAGCGTCACCAGCACGCGCACCCCGCCAGGCATGGCCGCTTGTTCGAGCAGCTGCAGCTCGTGTGGAAGCAAAGGTCGCGCGGCAGCATGTGCTTCCTGCATCCAGATCGCCGCTATCAACAATGCCAGTGCAAAACCGCAATGCGAACGTTCCATGGCGACCTCCCTTTCCGCCGCATCGTGCGTCTACATTGAACAGCTCGCGTTGGACGCGAGCTGAATGAACGATCCTTGAATTAATGCGTGCACAACGCACGGAATACACGCTTGCAAAACGCACGGCAAAACACATCCAAGCCATGCGGGACGCACGTTCGTGTTACCATCGCCGCTTCGTTGGTATTTTTCGTTTAGCCATCCATACGGCGATTACGCGATGCAGATTCGGACCAAGCTGCCCAAGGTGGGCACGACGATTTTCACGGTGATGTCGCAACTGGCGACGCAGCACAAGGCGATCAATCTCGGCCAGGGATTTCCCGATTTCGATGGCCCGCAGGCATTGCGCGATGCGCTCGCGTTGGCGATGAATTCCGGCAGGAACCAGTACGCACCGATGACCGGTGTGCCGAAGCTGCGCGAGCAGATCGCGCTGAAAACGGAGAAACTGTACGGGCGCAAGGTCAGCGCCGATACCGAAGTGACGGTCACGAGCGGCGCCACTGAGGCATTGTTCGCCGCGATCGCCGCCGTGGTGCACGCGGGCGAGGAAGTGATCGTGCTCGATCCGTGCTACGACAGCTATGAGCCGGCGATCGAGCTTGCCGGTGCGCGCGCCGTACACGTGCCGCTGACGTTGCCCGACTTCTCCGTGGATTGGAGCCGCGTCAAAGCGGCGATCAAGCCGCAGACGCGCATGATCCTGATCAACTCGCCGCACAATCCGACCGGTGCGGTGTTGAGCTCGCGCGACCTGGATACGCTCGCCGAACTCGTGCGCGGTACGGAGATTTTCGTGCTGTCCGATGAAGTCTACGAACACATCATCTTCGACGGCCAGTCACACCAAAGCGTGTTGCGTCATGCCGAGCTCGCGGCGCGCAGTTTCGTCGTGTCGTCGTTCGGCAAGACCTATCACTGCACCGGCTGGAAAGTCGGCTATTGCATCGCGCCGCCGCCGCTTTCCGCGGAATTCCGCAAAGTGCACCAGTACCTCACGTTCTGCACGTTCAGTCCGGCGCAGTGGGCGTTTGCCGACGTGCTCGAAGCCGATCCGCAACATTATCTCGACTTGCCGCGGTTCTATCAGGCCAAGCGCGATCGTTTTCGCGAACTGTTGGCGCCGTCCAAGTTCAAGTTGCAGGCGGTCGGCGGAGCGTATTTTCAGCTCGTCGATTATTCGGCAATCAGCGACAAGGATGATCTGAATTTCTGCGAATGGCTCGTGCGCGAAGCGGGAGTCGCGGCGATTCCGGTATCGGCGTTTTACGAGAGCCCCCCCGAGTCGAGGTTGATCCGCTTCTGTTTCGCCAAGAGTGACGAGACGCTGGTCGCAGCCGCGGAGCGTTTATGCAGGCTCTGAAGATATCCCTGGTCCAAGGCGCGACGCGCTGGCACGACCCGGCGGCCAACCGCGACTATTACTCGGCGTTCATGGCGCCGCTCGCCGGCAGCGATTTGGTGTTGCTGCCGGAAACGTTCACGAGCGGTTTCTCGAACGAGGCGATCCACAACGCCGAGACGATGGACGGCCCGACGGTCGCCTGGCTGCGCCAACAAGCGCACGCGCTCGACGCGGCCGTGTGCGGCAGTGTGCAATTGCGCGTCGACGGAAAAGTATACAACCGCCTGCTGTTCGCCACGCCGGACGGGCAGGTGCAGCATTACGACAAGCGCCACCTGTTCCGCTACGCCGGCGAGCACGAGCGTTATGCCGCCGGCAATGATCGTCTGATCGTGGAGTGGCGTGGTTGGCGCGTTTGTCCTCTGGTCTGTTACGACCTGCGCTTTCCGGTGTACTCGCGCAACCGCCACGCCGATGGTCAGTTCGACTACGACCTCGTGCTGTTCGTCGCCAACTGGCCAACGCCGCGCCGCGAGCCCTGGCGCACGCTGTTGCGTGCGCGAGCGATCGAAAACCTGAGCTACTGCGCGGGGCTGAATCGCGTCGGCACCGACGGCAACGGCTTGAGCTATTCCGGCGACAGTGCGGTGATCGATTTTCTCGGTGCACCGATCGTGGAACTCGGCGCGCAGGAGCAGACCGTCACCGCGACACTCGACGCGTCGGCGTTGGCCGAGCACCGTGCCCGTTTTCCGGCGTGGATGGATGCCGACGAGTTTCGATTGTCGTAACGCAGCTGCCTACGCGATGCGCACGTCTTTATTGAGGCGCATGGTACCTTCCCTGATCGTGCGCAGCTCGTGCAGGATCACGAAGCGTTTCGCAGCCTGTGAATTCGCCACACTGGCCAGAACCGCTCCGGTGCGCGGACAGAGCACTTCGTAGTTCATCGAATGCAAAAGGCCGGCATCGTCGTATTCGTCGAGCCGTTCGATGTTGTAGCCGAGCACTTGAGCTTCTTTGCAACGTAGGCTGCGCATCGGGTGAACTCCTTCTCTGGTGTCGAAACAAAAAACACCCTTCCTCAGTGCGATTCGAGACCAAGCGGTGAACGATTGGGATCCATCGCTGAAAGGGAGCATGTTCACCATACTCGTCGAAGGTTAATCTCAGGTTGCAGCTGTGTTAATCGGCTGTCGCCGTTTTCGGCGCAGGGCGTTCCAGGAACTGCGCAATCCCCGCTGCGGTGAAGATCGGCAGCGAACAGCGGCTTTGCGTGCAGACGAATGCCGCCGCACGTTTCGGCGCCGGATAACTCACATCCGCGTTCGGCAACGGTCCTTCGCTCTGGTCCCACCAATCGATGCGTTTGTACCAGGGCGGCAGATGCTGCAAGGCGGAAAACAATTCCTTGCCGGCAGGGTCGTGCTTGCCGGCAAGCACCGTCAAGTGCAGCGGATCGGCGTGCATTTCGTCGTCGGCGAGCAGAATCCCCGGCTCCGTGATTTCTGCAAGCGCGACGCGCGGATCGGCGAGCCAGCGCAACGCAGTCTCGGCTGACGCGCGCCGTTCGGTCTTGCCGTCATAGGCGACAAGCAGATTGAGAAAACGCGCCACCGAGATGTTTTCGTCGATCTGCGGGACGGCGGCGATCGGACCGGACGTCCTGGCGCTGATCACACCTTGTGCGCGCACAAAATTCGTCGCGATGAAATCGGCCGCTGCACCAGCGCGCGTGAGCCAAGAGCGATCGGCAGTCGCCCGATAAAGTGCGAGGAACGCGCGGCCCATGGCCAGGCTGTCGCCGAGATACGGACCGGCCGCGTCGTGTTCATCGTGGCTGAAACCGCCGCCGGAAATCGAGCGATGTGCGATGACCCATTCGGCTGCGCGTCTGGCGGCCGCCAACGCGTTCTCGTCGCCGCCGAATTCTGCCCACGTCGCCAGCGCCTCGATCATCTGGCCATTCTGCAATGCATACAGGTGACGATCCACGCGCGGAATTCCCAGCGCCCGGCGCTCGGCATTGCCGAGATTGAAATATGCCGTGGAGTGTTCGCCGGGTTTCAAATCGGCGTCCTGGCTGACGTAGAACGCGCCGTCCGGACTGGTCAGGAATGCGCTTATGTAGCGCTGGATTTCAGCGACTGCGCGCTGATCGTGTTCGCGCGCGAAAGCTGCCCAAGCCAGGGCATATATGCGCAAGTACTGCGCCTGTACGGTGGCGAGTTTTTCATAATGCGGATGCTGCCAATCGGCGTGGGTCGAGTACTGGTATACACCGCCCCAGACGGGGTCGAACAGCGCTCGTGCCGCATCGAGCGTGTGCAGCGCAACGGCCTTCTCGGCCGCGTCACCGGTCAGCGCCTTGCCAATCGCATACTCCACGCTGTCGCGATCAAGATATTTCTGGCCGATATCCAGGCCACCGAGCTTGCTGTCATAAGTCGTCCGAGTACGCTTTATCAGCTCGGCGCGCGTCTCGGCGTCGAGCGCGCCGGCGTGCGCGAATGCAACGAAGGGTGCGGTTTCCCCATCGTCTTTCTCCGGCGAAGGATCGGCGACTACGGCTTTGAGCAAACGCAGGAAGCGTTCCGGTTCAACGAAGCCTTGGCGCTTGGCGATCTCGGAACCGTCCACGGCAAATATCACGGTGGCAGGCCAACCATAGTCCTTGTAGCGATCGGAAAGATCCGGACGCAGATCCTGATCGATGCGCAGCGGCACATAATGCGCCGCGATTTCCGCGCGTACGCCGGCGTCGGCGTAGGTTTTTTCGTCCATGACGTGACACCAATGGCACCAGACGGCTTCCAGATAAAGCACGACGAAGCGATGCTGCGAGCGCGCCTGCACGAACGCGTCGCTGTCGGAACGCAACCAGGAAATGGCGTCTGGCTCAGCCGCTGGGGCCAGCGAAACTGAACCAAAAAGCACGATGAAGGCGAGGGCGCGATGCAATGAGAACATGCGAATGTCCGTTTTTGGCTCAGTCATGCGTTAGTCCCCACTGTACGCCGTTGGCACAACATTGGCTTTCGACATACTTTCGCTGGCATACAGACCGGCGAGATCGCTAGAATGTTTCGGAATTTTTCGGGGGGTCGGAACAAGCACAGCAGCAGTTCGCACAGCTCCGATTGACGAGAGTTGCGCGCACGGGCGGAAAATCCGCGCTGTGACCTGTCCCGGCCTTTCAATGTGCTCCGACCGGAGCGAACAAGCGTCGTTGATGACGGGGAGTCTGGTATGAAGAAGTTGGTGGTGGGTGTGGTACTGGCGTTGGTCGCCGGCAGTGCGTTCGCGGCGGGCGATGGCCGGCCAACGATCGGCGTGGCCGAGTTCACGAATCAGTCCGGCGCGTCGTGGTGGCGGGGCGGCGTCGGCTGGGAACTGTCCGACATGCTGTCGAACGAATTGTCGTCCAGCGGCAATTTCCACGTCGTCGAGCGGCAGAAGCTGCAGAATGTGATGGAAGAGCAGAATCTGGCAGCCTCGGGCCGCGTTGCCAAGGGTACCGGCGCGAAGATCGGCAAACTCACCGGCGCGCAGTATCTGATTACCGGCACCGTGAGTGCGTTTGAGGAAAACACCTCGAGCACCGGTGGCGGTTTCATGATCAAAGGTATCGCGCTCGGCGGCAAATCCTCCGAAGCCTACATGGCTGTCGACCTGCGCGTGATCGACACGACGACCGGCGATGTGGCCTATTCGCGTACGGTGGAAGGCCGCAGCAAGAGCGGCGGCATGTCCGTGGGCGTGTATCGTGGCGGCTTCGGCGGCAACCTCGCGCACGAGGAAAACACGCCGGCCGGCAAGGCGATTCGCGCCGCGCTCGTGGAAGCGACGGATTACCTGGATTGCGTGATGGTCAAGCGCGGCAGCTGCATTGACGAGTTCAATGCCAAGGAACAGAAGCGCCGCGCCGGCGACAAGAAAGCGCTGAAGCTCGACTGATCAGCGTGTTTCACCGCCACCGGGCCGGCGTGGCTTGCCACGTTGGCCCGGGTTCGGACGGCCTTCGCGCGAGGGCATGCGATTGCCGATGTCATCGCGCGGCAGACCTTCGTTTGGCCCGCGCGGGCGATGCTCGCCTTTGGGCACATATCGCTGCTTCTGGAACCCGCGATCATTGCGGTCACCCGGCACGCCGGTCACGGGCGGGCGCCAGCCCGAATTCTCGTTTCTGCCGCCCGGTCGTCCACCAGGCCTGGCACCGGGCCCACGACGCTGTTGCTGATTGCGCTCGCCCGGCGCGCCGGTAACCGGCGGACGCCAGCCTGAGTTCTCGTTTCGGCCGCCGGGTCTGCCGCCGCCGGGGCGACCGCGACGCTGCTGATCGCGCTCGCCGGGTGCGCCGGTCACGGGCGGACGCCACCCGGTATTTTCGTTGCGGCCGCCGGGTTTGCCACGGCGTTGCTGTGGACGCGCCGCGCCACCGCTGCGTTCGTCCATCCAGCGCGGATGCGGCTGATAGACGCCGACCTGCTGATGCTGCCCGGGACCGCCGCGGCGCGGCGGACGCGGACCACGGTTCTGGCCCGGCGCGCCGCCGGGACCGCCACCGCGCGGCCTGCCGCCGCCTGGTTTGCGTTTTCCGCCGGGACGTCCGAACGGCTTGTCTTCGCGGATGCGATCGAACGCGCGCAGTTCGCGGCCCTCGTCGCCCGCGCCGGTCCACGCCTGTTGCGTGCGCGGCGCGGGGCGGAATTCATTCGCTGCGGTTTTGCTCGCGCGGCGCTGTCCGATCACCGCCTGCAGAGTCAACGTCGGCTCCGGATCGCTGGCGCCGACGAGATTGCGCAACGCTTTGACCTGATCGGCTTCCAGTTCCTGGCTATTCCCTTTGAGCAGACCGCGCGGCAGTTCGATGTTGCCGTAGCGGATGCGCTTGAGCCGGCTGACCATCAGACCTTGCGATTCCCACATGCGCCGCACTTCGCGGTTGCGGCCCTCGCGGATGACGACGCGGAACCACGAGTGGCTGTCGCCGCGGCTGATCACCGCCAGTTCCTCGAAACGCGCCGGACCATCATCGAGTTCGACGCCGGCTTTGAGTTTTTCCAATGCTTCGTCCGGTACCTCGCCGTGGACGCGGCAGATGTATTCGCGCTCCACTTCGGCGCTCGGATGCATGAGTTTGTGCGCGAGCGCGCCGTCAGTGGTGAGCAGCAGCAGACCCGTCGTGTTGATATCCAGACGCCCGACGGCGATCCAGCGCGCACCCTTGAGGCGCGGCAATTGTTCGAACACGGTCGGACGGCCTTCCGGATCTTCGCGCGTCGTCACGACGCCGTCGGGTTTGTGGAACACGAGCACTTGCGCGTGTTCGGCGCTGTCGTTGATCGCCACGAACAATTTGCCGTCGAGCTCGACGCGATCGCCGGCGTGCACGCTCATGCCGATTTCGGCAACGCTGCCGTTGACGCGGACCTCACCGGCCTGGATGCGTTCTTCGAGCAGGCGACGTGAGCCGAGGCCCGCGTTGGCGAGAACCTTGTGCAGTCGTTCCTCGACGACGGGTCCTTCCGGCGCGGCGGCGCGCTTGAGAGTCAGCAGGGTACGCGGCGCGTTCATGCGGTTTGCTCCGGGGCGGTGTCATCCGCAGCGTGTTCAGGTTCGTCGTTGGCCGCTTCGGCGTCCAGTTCGATCGATTCGGATGAAATTGAGGATTCTTCGACGGCGTCGGCATCGGGCGGCGCGACCGGGCCGAGTGTGAGCTGCGGGTCGAAGTCCTCGATCTCGCGGATTTCGGCCATCGGCGGCAATTCGTCGAGCGACTTCAGGTTGAAATAATCGAGGAACATCTTGGTCGTGCCGAACAGTGCCGGCTTGCCGGGCACGTCGCGATAACCGACCACGCGCACCCATTCGCGTTCTTCGAGTGTCTTGATGATGTTCGTCGACACGGCCACGCCGCGGATCTGTTCGATTTCACCGCGCGTGATCGGTTGCCGATACGCGATCAGCGCCAGCGTCTCGAGCAAAGCCCGCGAATACCGCGTCTGGCGTTCGGTCCACAGGCGCGCGACCCACGGGTGCACGTCCTGGCGTACCTGATATCGGAATCCGGAAGCGACTTCCTTCAGTTCCACGCCGCGGTTCGCGCAGTCCTCGGTCAGTTCGGCGATCGCGCGTGCGATATCGTCGTGGCTCGGCGTTTCGGTTTCGCCGAACAAGGCGGACAACTGCGGCAGCGACAGCGGCTGCGCCGCGGCCAGCAAGCTGGCTTCAACTATGCGTTTGAGTTGGTCAAATTCGATCATGGGATATTTCATCAGCCGGCGATTGCCAGCGATTTCAGGTAAATGGGTGTGAGCGGTTCGGCTTGCATGATTTCGATCAGATGTTCCTTGGCCAGTTCCAGAATGGCGAGGAACGTAACGACGATGCCGAGGCGGCCTTCCTCGACGTTGAACAATTTCTCGAACAGATGAAACTCGCCGTCGCCGATGGCCTTGAGCACGTCGCTCATACGGTTGCGCACCGACAATGCCTCGCGCTGGATGGCGTGGCGACCGGTCAATTCGGCGCGTCGAAGCACATCTTTGAGAGCCAGCAGCAGTTCGCGTAAATCGACGGGCGGCGGCACGCGAATGACGGCCTTGTCTTCGACGAATGCGCTGGCGAGTGTCGTATCGCGCTCCATGCGCGGCATCGCTTCGATGTCTTCGGCGGCTTTCTTGAAGCGCTCGTATTCCTGCAGGCGACGCACGAGTTCGGCGCGCGGGTCTTCCTCGATGCCTTCTTCGCTTGGCGGCCGCGGCAGCAGCAAACGTGATTTGATCTCGGCGAGGATCGCGGCCATGACCAGGTACTCGGCGGCCAACTCCAGCCGCATCTCCTGCATCAGGCCGATGTAGTCGACGTACTGGCGCGTGATCTCGGCGACCGGTATGTCGAGGATGTCGAGGTTTTGACGCCGAATCAGATACAGCAGCAGGTCGAGCGGTCCCTCGAACGCTTCCAGGATGACTTCGAGCGCATCCGGCGGGATATACAAGTCCTGCGGCATCTGCAGCACGGGCTGTCCGCGCACGATCGCCAGCGGCATTTCCTGCTGCTGCGGTTGCGGCGTGAAGATACCAGCGGCTTCCGGGGATTCCGGACTGACGGCCTGCGTACTCATCAATTCATTCGATCATGCGGTCGCGCTTCTCACGAAGCGAAGTACAGAAATCAGCATTGTGGAAAAGTTTGGAACACCCCTGGGCGCGAATCCCCTCGATCCGCAACGGCGCTTGCCGCCAGCCACACACACCAGCCGTGCGCCGGGCATGGGCGGTAATCCAAAACGAGTCTTGTCGCGGGCGGGTCTTGCGTGGCGCGCTGGGCGGGCCCGCGTCTGTATACAAGCCTAAGGACTTTATCCACGCAAGTCCAGCATTTTCTGCGATTGAAAATGTGCATCAGCAGCCATATTGACCAGGGTATGCACGCTTGCTAGCGTCCGACTGGCTGCCATGTCCTCATCTTCGAAAAACAACCTCGACGCCCGCGCGCGTCAGCTGCTGCGCGCGCTCATCGGCCAGTACATCGCCGATGGGCAGCCGATCGGCTCGCGCACGCTCGCCAAAAGCGCAGGTCTGGACGTAAGCCCGGCCACGATCCGCAATGTGATGGCGGATCTGGAAGAACTGGGATTGCTCGCGGCGCCGCACACCTCGGCCGGCCGCGTGCCGACCGCGCAGGGTTATCGCGTCTTCGTCGATTCCTTGCTGGAGTTGAAGCCTCTCGACGAGCCGCAGATCGAGCAATTGCGGCGGGAACTGCCCACGCAGGCGCCGACACAGGATTTGCTCAGCGGCGTCTCGTCGCTGCTCTCGGACGTCACGCATTTCGTCGGCGTGGTGACCGTGCCCAAGCGCGAGGAATTTCCGTTCCGCCATATCGATTTCGTCGCGATCGGCGGCAATCGCGTGCTGGTGATATTGGTATTCGCCGACAACGAAGTGCAGAACCGCGTGGTCACGACGCAGCGCGTGTACTCGCCCGCGGATCTGGAGCAGATCGCGAATTTCCTGAACGCGAATTACAGCGGCTTGCGCATGTCGGACATCCGCGAGCGCCTGACGCGCGAGATGCGCGAGACCAGCCATCGCCTGCATCAGCTGATGGTGGCGGCCGTGGACGTGACGCAGCATGCATTCCCGGACCAGCAGCCTGGCGCCGACATGCTGGTCGCCGGGCAGATCAATTTGATGGGCTCGCAGGGTCTGTCGGACATGGATCGCTTGCGCGAGTTGTTCGAGGCATTCCAGCGCAAGCGCGACCTGCTGATGCTGCTGGAGAACTGCGCGCGAGCCGAAGGCGTGCGCCTGTTCATCGGCGAGGAATCCGGATACGCCGCCCTGGACTCCTGCAGCCTGATCACGGCGCCGTACGGTGTGGAAGGGCGCGTACTCGGCGTACTCGGCGTGATCGGGCCGACGCGCATGGCCTACCAGCGCGTGATCCCGGTGGTGCAGGCGACCGCGCAGATTCTGTCCGGCGCCTTGAATCAGGCGCGGCAGACCCCATAGGGCGGGTAGTCGTAAAACATGAGGCGTGAGACGAAGCCCGTCTGACGCTTCACGTGTTGCGTCTCATTATTTGATGGATAGGCCAATGGAAGACACAAAATCCAACCGATCGGACGGCCAAGCCGCTACCGACAGCGCGCAAATGGAAGTCGACGAACTCGGCAAGATCGTCAACGAGTACGAGACCAAGATCGGCGAAATGCGCGACCTGCTGTTGCGCGAACGCGCTGAGATCGAGAACCAGCGCAAGCGCCTCGCGCGCGATGTTGAGCAGGCGCGCAAATTCGCCAACGAGCGCCTGCTCAGCGACCTGTTGCCGGTCTGCGACAATCTCGAGCGTGGCCTCGCCGCCGACACCGCCGATGCCGGCGCGCTGCGCGAAGGCATGGATTTGACGCTCAAGGCGCTGCTCAAGGTCGCCGAGGCGAATGGCCTCAAGGCGATCGAGCCGCTCGGCCAGCCGTTCAATCCTGAACTGCACCAGGCGATGAGCCTCGTCGACGCGCCGAATGCCGCGGCCAACACCGTCGTCAGCGTGCTGCAGAAAGGCTACGTGCTGAATGAACGCCTGCTGCGGCCCGCTCTCGTGGCGATCGCGAAGTCCTGAAACACCAGCAATTCCCTTGAATTGAACGGGGGCAACCCCAGTTTGCAAACCATGCGCGGCACGTGAGCCGCAAAAAATTTCCGGAGATTTGAACATGGGCAAGATTATCGGTATCGACCTTGGCACGACGAACTCGTGTGTCGCGATCATGGAAGGCACGACGGCGCGTGTGATCGAGAACTCCGAAGGCGACCGCACGACACCGTCGGTTGTCGCGTTCAAGGACAACGAGGTGCTGGTCGGCGCCACCGCCAAGCGCCAGGCCGTGACCAATCCGAAGAACACGTTCTACGCGGTCAAGCGCCTGATCGGCCGCAAGTTCACCGACGCCGAGGTGCAGAAGGACATCGGCCTCGTGCCATACAAGATCGCGCAGCACGACAACGGCGATGCGTGGCTCGCGACCGCGGACGGCAAAAATCTGTCGCCGCAGGAGATCTCCGCGAAGATTCTCATGAAGATGAAGAAGACCGCCGAGGACTATCTCGGCGAGCCGGTCACCGAAGCCGTGATCACGGTGCCGGCGTACTTCAACGATTCGCAGCGCCAGGCGACCAAGGACGCCGGCCGCATCGCGGGTCTGGACGTCAAGCGCATCATCAACGAGCCGACCGCGGCAGCGCTCGCCTACGGCATCGACAAGAAAGGCGGCGACCGCAAGATTGCCGTGTACGACCTCGGCGGCGGCACGTTCGATATCTCGATCATCGAGATCGCGGAAGTCGACGGCGAAAAGCAGTTCGAGGTGCTGGCGACGAACGGCGATACGTTCCTCGGCGGCGAAGACTTCGACAAACGCCTGATCGACTACCTCGTCGAGGAATTCAAGAAAGACACCGGCGTGGATCTGAAGAACGACTCACTCGCGCTGCAGCGTTTGAAGGACGCCGCCGAGCGCGCGAAGATCGAACTGTCGTCTTCGCATCAGACCGAAGTGAATCTGCCGTACATCACGGCCGATGCATCCGGTCCGAAACATCTGAACATCAAGCTCACGCGCGCCAAGCTCGAAGCGCTGGTCGACGACCTGATCAAGGCCACGATCGGTCCATGCCGCACGGCGATCAATGATGCCGGCCTCAAGGTTTCCGATGTCCAGGAAGTGATCCTCGTCGGCGGCCAGACGCGCATGCCGAAAGTGCAGGATGCGGTAAAGGACTTTTTCGGCAAGGAGCCGCGCAAGGACGTCAACCCGGACGAAGCCGTTGCGGTCGGCGCGGCGATTCAGGGCGGCGTGCTCGGCGGCACCGTGAAGGACGTGCTGCTGCTCGACGTCACGCCGCTGTCGCTCGGCATCGAAACGCTCGGCGGCGTCATGACGAAGCTCATCGACAAGAACACCACGATCCCGACCAAGAACACGCAGGTGTTCTCGACCGCGGAAGACAACCAGGGTGCGGTCACCGTGCACGTGCTGCAGGGCGAGCGCGAACGCGCGAGCGCGAACAAGTCGCTGGCGAAATTCGACCTGGCCGGGATCGACCCGGCGCCGCGAGGCATGCCGCAGATCGAAGTCACGTTCGACATCGACGCAAACGGCATCCTGCATGTGTCGGCGAAGGACAAGAAGACCGGTAAGGAACAGCGCATCGAGATCAAGGCCGGTTCCGGTTTGAACGAGGAAGAAATCCAGCGCATGGTGCGCGACGCCGAAGCGAACAAGGAAGAGGACAAGAAATTCCACGAGCTCGTCGGCGCGCGCAACAAGGCCGACCAGCTCGTGCACGCGACGCGAGCCGCGATCAAGGAACACGGCGGCAAGGTGCCAGCACAGATCGGTGCGATCGAGGCCGCGCTCTCGGAGCTGGAAAAGGTCATGAAGGGCGACGACAAGGATGCGATCGAATCGCGCATCGCCACGCTCGAACAAGCCGCGCAGTCGTTGTCCGCCGCGGCATCGGCCGGTCACGGCGGTCCGGGCGACGCGGGTGCGCAGGCACAGTCAGGCGCGGGATCGGCGAAGAAAGACGATGTCGTCGATGCGGAGTTCACGGAAGTCAAGGACGATCAAAAGAAGTAAGCGTCGTCCACTGGCGCTGCAAGCCGGCGGGTCAACGGCCGCCGTCTGAGCCTCGCTCGAAAGCGCGAGGCTCGACGCCGGTAAAATCAGGGCGAGGTCGTGGAGGGGTCCGCGACTTTGTCCGTTCGGGGCGAGTAAATGGAAAAAGGCAGGTTCGAAGCCTTCACCGACGGCGTCATCGCCGTGATCATCACGATCATGGTGCTGGAGCTGAAGGCGCCGCATGAGGCGAGCTGGCACGCGCTGCTCGGCAACTGGCCGGTGTTCCTGAGCTACGTGTTGAGTTTCATCTACGTGGCGATCTACTGGAACAATCACCACCACATGATGCATGCCGTTGCACATGTGAATGGCGCGGTCATGTGGGCGAACCTGCACGTGTTGTTCTGGCTGTCGCTGTTTCCGTTCACGACGAGCTGGCTGGCCGAGTCGCAGCCGCTGCCCGCGCCGGTGCCGACCGCACTGTATGGATTCGTGCTGCTGATGGCATCGCTTGCCTGGATTCCGCTAAGCAGCACTCTGATTGCCGCCAACGGCGGCATGCAGGGCAAGCTTGCCAGGGCCACCGGCGGGAAGCGGGACTGGAAGGCGATGGTCTCGCCGCCGATGTATCTGGCGGCCATTGTGTTGGCGTTTTTTGCGCCCATACTTTCCTGTGTGCTGTACGCTGTGGTTGCGGCGATATGGTTCATCCCCGATCGGCGCATCGAGAAGAAGATCGTCAAGTCATGAGCAAGCGTTGTTATTACGAAGTGCTCGGTGTCCAGCGCAATGCAACGGACGAGGAGCTCAAGAAAGCGTTCCGCCGCCTGGCGATGAAACATCATCCGGATCGCAATCCGGACAACAAGGAATGCGAGGCGCATTTCAAGGAAGCCAAGGAAGCGTACGAGATTCTCGGCGACCCGCAGAAACGCACGCTCTACGATCAGCACGGGCACGCCGCGTTCGAGAACGGAACGGGCGGCCGCGGCGGCCCCGGATTCGGCGACGTCGGCGATATTTTCGGCGACATCTTCTCCGATATTTTCGGTATGGGCGGCGGTCGGCGCGGACCGCGTCGCGGTGCCGATCTGCGCTACGTGCTGGAACTCGATCTCGAGGAAGCCGTGTTTGGCGTGGACAAGCAGATTCGCGTTCCCATGCTCGTCGGCTGCGCGACCTGCAGCGGCTCCGGCTCGGCCGACGGAAAACTTTCGACCTGCGCGACCTGCCAGGGTCATGGCCGCGTACGCATGCAGAACGGCATCTTTTCGATCCAGCAGGCATGCCCGCATTGCGGCGGCAGCGGCAAGCGTATCGCCAATCCATGCAAGTCCTGCGCAGGCGAAGGCCGCGTGCAGCAGGAAAAGAAACTGTCCGTGAAGATTCCCGCCGGCGTCGACAGCGGCGATCGAATTCGTCTGAGTGGCGAAGGCGAAGCCGGGCCCGCCGGCATCGCACCGGGCGATCTCTACGTCGAAGTGCACGTGCGCGAACACGCGATCTTCCAGCGCGAACACGACGATCTGTACTGTGAAGTTCCGATTCGTTTTTCACAAGCCGCGCTCGGCGCCGAACTCGAAGTGCCCACGCTCGGCGGCGAAGCGACGATCAAGATCCCGCAGGAAACGCAGACCGGCAAGATGTTCAAGCTGCGCGGCAAAGGCGTGCGCAACGTGCGCAACGGTCACGTCGGCGACCTGGTCTGCAAAGTTGTCGTCGAGACGCCGGTGAAGCTCAGCAAGCATCAGAAGGAACTGCTCGAACAATTCGAAGCCAGCTTCGGCGACGATGCGCGCGATCACACGCCGCGCGCGAGTTCTTGGTTGGACGGGGTCAAGCAGTTCTGGGAGCGCGTGACGTCGTAGAGTCCGGGACTTCCTGAATGGCCGATCGCGCGACGCCTCCGAGACGCGCGCGATGATGTTAGGATTTCTTCATGGCGAATCCCGTCAACGTTGTTGTCTACGGCTCTGCCGGCCGCATGGGCCAGGCAGTGGTGCGCGTGGTTCTCGAATCCAAGCAAGCGCGCCTGGCCGCGGCGCTGGTGCGGCCCGGTTCCGGGCTCGCCGAAGAACCGCTCGATCGCGTGTTCGGTGCGCTGCCGCGCGATGTGGATTTTGCCACCTCGCTCGATCCGGACGTGCCGTGCGATGTGTTCGTCGACTTCAGCGGGCCGAATTCGTTCGATGCCGCGCTCGCTCTCGCGCTGCAGCGGCGCGCCGCTTTCGTCAGCGGCACGACCGGTTTGCGCGAGGAACAGCACGCCGCTTTGCACAATGCTGCGCGCACGATCCCGGTCTTGTGGGCGGCGAATTTCAGCCTCGGCGTGGCCATGTTGTTGCGTGCAGCGCGCCGCGTGGCGGCGACGTTTCCGGACTGGGATTGCGACATCCTCGAGATGCACCATTCGCGCAAGCAGGATGCGCCTTCCGGCACCGCGCTCACGCTCGGGCGGGCGGTCGCCGAGGGTCACGGCGCCAAATTCGAGGACAAAGCCGTATTCACGCGGCACGGCCAGATCGGTCCGCGCAAACTGGGCGAGATCGGCTTCGCCTCCCTGCGCGGCGGCGACATCATCGGCGAACACACCGTAATCTTCGCCACCGACAGCGAACGCCTCGAACTGACTCACCGCGCCGGCAGCCGCGACATCTTCGCGCGCGGCGCGCTCGCCGCAGCGATCTGGATCGCCGGGCGCGAGCCAGGAACGTACACGTTCGACCAGGTATTGGCGCCGGAGTAAACCGCGTCAATCCATGTGCGCGGCGTTTCTGCCGCGCTTGGCACCGAAGCGGCGATCGAGTCCGCCGAACAATTTCTTGAACAAACGCGACAGCTTTCCGCGCTGGGTCTTGCGCAGTTTCTCTTCTTCGCTGGTCAACCAGGCGACTTGAATGACGCGGCGCTCGCCTTCGTAGGGCAGGTGGCCGTGAAAGGAATTGTCGGCGCGCTTGAACACGACGAAGTTGCCGTACAGCGGTTTGACCTCCGGTGCGGCCAGGTCATCGATCGCGTCGATCCGATTGAGGAACCGGAAACAGCCGTCGCTCGTGTCCGGCCAGGACTCGTTGAGATAAAGCAACGCAGTGGCGACTTTTGATCTGCTGTCGGTATGGATCGTGCCGTGGCGTTTGTTCAGGGCGCGGCACAAAGTGACCAACGTCGGATACTGGCCGAGATTGTCGATGCCGAGGCGCGCGCCGACTGCGCTGGCCACGGCCGGATCGATCAGATCGCCGATCAGGCGATTGATGCTCGGTCCACAATCTTTTTTTTCATATGGAAAAAAGCCGGCGCTGGCGTATTTCGGAAAATCCTGCCGTAACGCTTCGGCGGAATCGGCGGGAAGCTGGTCACGCGCGAGCAGAAAACAAAACGGCTCGTTGCGGACCGCTGTGTCGGCACGGCTCAGCCGAGTCGGATCGAAAAGGCGCGCGCTATCGGACATGCGGACATTTTATCCGATCCGCGACGCGGCACGCGCCGGCGCCAGTTCCGCGGCGCGAATGATCGGCCAGATTTCGTTCCATGCTCCAGGCATCGGCTGTGCTGCCAGACGGGCCACCTCCGCTTTGAACTGACTGCGCGGCATGTTGAAGGCACCCAAGGTGAGCAGATGCGGCGATTCGACCTGCGCATCGATCAGCGGAAAGCCCCAGTCGTGCAGGCCGCGGCATAGTGCGATCAACGCGACTTTCGAGCCATTCGTCTCTGCGCTGAACATCGATTCGCCGAAAAACATGCGGCCCACGGCCACGCCATAGATGCCGCCCACGAGGCGGTCGCCTGCGTACACCTCGACGCTGTGAGCGTGACCGAGCGAATGCAGCTGCTCGTAGGCCGCGAGCATCTCTCGCGTAATCCACGTACCGCGCTGGGTCGTGCGCGGTGCCGCGCAGGCGCGGATGACTTGCGCGAACGCGCTGTCGGCGCGAATCGTCCACGGGCATCCGCGCAGCCAACGCTGCAGGCGCGTCGGCACGTGCACGCTGCCGGTCGCAAACACCATGCGCGGATCCGGCGACCACCACAGGATCGGTTCGCCTTGCGAGTACCACGGAAAGATGCCGTGAGCGTACGCGTCGAGCAGACGCTGTGGCGACAGATCGCCGCCGGCGGCAAGCAGTCCGTTCGGCTCGTCGAGCGCGCTATTCACGTCCGGAAATTCCTCGCGCGCGCCGGCGTGCAGGATTGGAATGCGGATCAAGCGGCCTCCACGTCGCCGCCGCGGGCATAGGGCGAATGCGCCATCAGTTCCTCGCAGTACGCAAGCAGATGCGCCGCCTCGCGCGCGAGCGCGTCGCGCACAGCCGCGCGGAAACGCACATCGGCGATGTAGTGGAACGAGCGCGTGGCCACTGGCAGAAAACCGCGCGCCAATTTGTGTTCACCTTGCGCGCCGGGCTCGAAGCGGCGCAGACCGTGCCGGAGACAGTATTCGATTCCCTGGTAATAGCATGCCTCGAAATGCAGGCCGGGGACCTGCTCACGGCAACCCCAGTAGCGGCCGTACAGAGTGTCGCGACCGCGCAGCAGGATCGCGCCTGCCACCAGATGCGTCCCGCGCCGGCACAACACCGCGAGAATGCGGCGCGGCATTGCCCGGCCGAGATGACGCAGGAAATCGAGCGTCAGCGCGGCGTAATTGCCTTTGTCATCGAAGGTCGATTGGTAGAAACCATGTAGCGCGCGCCATTCACCAGCGTCGAGTTCGTCGCCATGTTTGATCTCGCAGGCAACACCCGCACGCGCGACCTGCGCGCGTTCCTGGCGGATGTTCTTGCGCTTCTTCGGCGTCAGCGCGTCGAGAAAATCCGCGAAGTCGCGCCAGCCGCCGTTGTGCCAGTGGAATTGCCAATCGAAGCGATGCAGCCAATCGCTATCCGCGAAAGCGGACGTCTCCGCGTCGTCAACGAAGTTCAGATGCGCCGACGACCAGCGCTGACGTTCAACTTCCGCGCGAACCGCTGCGGTCAGGGTCTGTCGCAGATCGTCGCCGCCCGTGCCGACAAGCAATCGCGGCCCGGGCACGGGCGAGTAGGGCACCGCGCACAACAATTTCGGATAGTAGTCCAGCCCGGCACGCGCATAAGCGCTGGCCCACGACCAGTCGAACACGTATTCGCCGTGCGAGTTGAGTTTGACGTACAACGGCGCGGCGGCAACGAGCTGGCGATCGCGATACAGCCCGAGATGGCGTGGAATCCATCCGTGTTCGGCGTCGAGGCAGCCGTACTGTTCGAGGCCGGTGAGAAACGCGTGATCGAGGAAGGGGTTGTCGTCGGGCAGCAGGGCGTCCCACTGTGCCGCATCGATTTCGTCGAGTCGAGAGTGGAAACGCGCGGAAAACACGTTACTCAGTAGAAAGCGCCGATCAACCGGCAAGGCCCAACTTGTCCAGATACTTTTCCGCATCGAGCGCCGCCATGCAGCCGAACCCCGCCGACGTCACCGCCTGGCGGTACACCTGGTCGGCAACGTCGCCGGCGGCGAATACGCCGGGGATGCTGGTGGCGGTGGCGCTGCCGTCCAGGCCCGACCTGATCGTGATGTAGCCGTTTTTCATCTCAAGTTGGCCGTCGAACAACGCCGTATTCGGCGTGTGTCCGATCGCCACAAACAGCCCGCTGACCGGGACTTCGCGCAGCTTGCCATCCTGCGTGCCTTTCAGGCGCACGCCAGTGACGCCGTTGCCGTCGCCGAGCACTTCGTCGACGTAGTGGTTCCAGACGATTTCCACTTTTCCACTTTGCTGCTTGGCAAACAGTTTGTCCTGCAGGATCTTTTCGGCCTTGAATTTGTCACGGCGATGCACGAGCGTTACTTTCCTGGCGATGTTCGCCAGATACAGCGCTTCTTCGACCGCGGTGTTGCCGCCGCCGATCACGGCGACATCCTGGTCGCGGAAAAAGAAGCCGTCGCAGGTGGCGCAGGCCGACACGCCCTGACCCTTGAACTTGTCCTCGGACGGAATGCCCAGATACTTCGCGGTCGCGCCGGTGGTGATGATCAGCGCATCGCAGCTGTACTGGCCGTTGTCGCCGATCAGCCGGAACGGTCGTTGCGACAGATCCGCCGTGTGGATGTGATCGAACAGCAATTCCGTGGCGAAGCGCTCGGCGTGCTTGTGCATGCGCTCCATCAGGGCCGGGCCGAGCAGGCCTTCGACGTCCCCGGGCCAGTTGTCGACCTCCGTCGTCGTCATCAATTGGCCGCCTTGCTGCAAGCCCGTGATCAACATCGGTTTCAGGTTGGCGCGCGCGGCGTAGACGGCAGCGGTGTAGCCAGCCGGGCCGGAACCGAGAATGATCAGGCGCGAATGCTTCGGGGTGCTCATGTATAATTTCGATCCAGTTGGGAGGGCGCACAGAAGACCCGAAGAATGGGGTGAGTCTGGCGCCGAATCAAGTCGAGCCTCTTCCTGCCATCCATCTCACTTTCGGAGTGATCGAACATGCGTATCGGCGTGCCGTCGGAAACCAAGACCCTCGAAGGCCGCGTAGCCCTCGTCCCAGCCGCTTGCGCGGATCTCGTGCGCCGCGGCCACGAAGTCTACGTGCAGGAAGGCGCCGGCGCGAAGAGCGGCTTCTCCGACGATGAATATCGCCGCGTCGGCGTGCAGATTGCGCCGACTGCGAAGAAGCTCTACGAAGTCGGCGAGCTGATCGTCAAGGTCAAGGAGCCGATCGCCGGCGACTTGAAATTGCTGCGCAAAGATCACCTGCTGTTCTGCTATCTGCACTTGGCGCCGGAACCCAAACTGACGAAAAGGCTGCTCGACATTGGCCTGACCGGCATCGCGTTCGAATCGGTCGAAGAAGCGGACGGCTCGCTGCCGCTGCTCGCGCCGATGTCGATCATTGCCGGCCGCATCGCCGTGCAGATCGGTACGCATCTGCTGCATCAGCCGTCCGGCGGCAAAGGCAAGCTGCTCGGAGGTCTGCCGTCGACCGAACGCGGCAAAGTCGTCGTGCTCGGCGCCGGCGCGGCCGGGGGCAACTCGGCGGCCTTGGCTGCGGCCGGCGGCGCCAACGTCGTAGTGTTCGACAAGCGTCCGGATCGCCTTGCGCAAATGATGGCGCTCGGCACCAACGTCACCGCGTTGTATCCGTACGAAGAATACGTGGCGCGCGAAGTACGCGATGCGGATCTCGTGATCGGCGCCGTGCTGATCCCGAGCGCAAAAGCACCGCACGTCGTCACGCGTGCGATGGTCAAATCGATGGAGCCGGGCAGCATTCTGGTCGATATCTCGATCGATCAGGGCGGCTGCTTCGAAACTTCCAAGCCGACGACGTATGCGGACCCGACTTATGTCGTCGACGGCGTGATCCACTTCGCGGTGACGAACATGCCCGGCGCGGTGCCGCAGACTTCGTCGCAGGCGATCTGTGCGGCGATCCTGCCGTACGTTCAGCGCCTGGCCGGAGACAAGAACTGGCGCAAGTTCGCGCCGTTGGCCAGCGGCATCAATGTCGAGAATGGCAAAATCGTCCATCCGGCGTTGAAGGGTATGAAATTGTCTTGAAAACAATAGCCTGTAAAGCGAAATTAAAGTAGATTCACGCGGTGGCGCGCGACCCTAAAGCAAAAAGCGACGAATCCGGCGAGGCCATGCAACGCCGCCTGCGCGAGGCGGCGTTTCTGCTGCTGGTGCCCATCGCGGTGTACCTGTTGCTCTGCCTGATCACGTTCAGCCCGGATGACCCGGGGTGGTCGCACGCCGGCCAGGCCGATCATCTGCGCAATCTGGGCGGCACGATCGGCGCGTGGGCCGCAGATCTCAGTTTTTACCTGTTCGGGTATCTGGCTTACGCCTTTCCGCTGATGCTGCTGGTGTTTGGCTGGGCGTTGTTCCGCGGCAACGAGCCCGGCGAGACCTCGCCTCTGGAACCCACCTTGCGCCTGATCGGTGGCGTCGCGTTTTTCGTCGGCGGCACCGGTCTTGCGTTTCTGCACGCGGCCGGACCGATCGCGTTGCCGGCCGGCGCCGGCGGGGTGATCGGGCAGGTTATCGGCAAGCCGCTGACGCACGGGTTCGGCGGCGTCGGCGCGAGCTTGTTTCTGCTCGCGGTGTTTCTCGTCGCGCTGACGCTCGCGACGGGCCTGTCCTGGTTCAAGGTCATGGATGCGATCGGCCGCGGCATTCTCGCGGCTTTCGAATGGCTGGGCGCCGGTGTGAAGAAGGCCGAAGAGTCGCGCGTGGCGCGAGCCGCGCGCAGCGAGCGCGAGGTCGTACGCAAGGTCGAGACCGTCAAGCAATCCAAACGCGGGCCGATCAAGATCGAACCGACGCTCAGCGCCATCGAAAAGAGCGAGCGCGCCGAACGCGAGCTGCAGATCCCGCTGTTCTCCGGCATTGCCAATTCCGACCTGCCGCCGTTGTCGCTGCTCGACGAGCCGCAGCAGCAGGTAAAGGGTTATTCGGAGGAGGCGCTCGAAGCGCTGTCGCGGCAAGTCGAACTCAAGCTCAAGGATTTCCGTATCGATGCGCAGGTGGTCGGCGTCTTTCCGGGCCCGGTGATCACCCGTTTCGAACTGCAACCGGCCGCCGGCATCAAGGGCAGCCAGATCAGCAATCTCGACAAGGACATTGCGCGCGGGTTGTCGGTGATCAGCGTGCGTGTGGTCGACGTCATTCCCGGCAAATCGGTCATCGGCCTGGAAATTCCGAACAGCAATCGCGAAACGGTGTATCTGTCGGAAATTCTGCGTTCGGAAAAGTACGATGGTGTGAAATCGCCGGTAGCGCTCGCGCTCGGCAAGGATATCGGCGGCCGCGCGGTCGTCGTCGACCTGGCCAAGATGCCGCATCTGCTCGTCGCCGGCACGACCGGTTCCGGCAAGTCGGTCGCACTGAACGCGATGGTGCTGAGCCTGCTGTACAAGGCGACAGCACGCGACGTGCGCATGATCATGATCGACCCGAAGATGCTCGAACTGTCGGTCTATGAAGGCATACCGCATCTGCTCGCACCGGTCGTCACCGACATGAAAGAGGCGGCGAACGCGCTGCGCTGGTGCGTGGCCGAAATGGAGCGCCGCTACAAGCTCATGGCCGCCGTCGGCGTGCGCAACCTCGCCGGCTTCAACAAGAAAGTGAGGGATGCGATCGACTCGGGCAAACCGCTCGCCGATCCGTTGTTCAAGGCGCCGGAGAACACGACCGAACCCGTGATCGTGCCGACGCTGGAGCCGCTGCCGTACGTTGTCGTCATCATCGACGAATTCGCCGACATGATGATGATCGTCGGCAAGAAGGTCGAGGAACTCATCGCGCGTCTCGCGCAGAAGGCGCGCGCCGCCGGCGTGCATCTGATCCTGGCCACGCAGCGTCCGTCCGTGGACGTGATCACCGGTCTGATCAAGGCGAACATCCCGACGCGCATCGCATTCCAGGTGTCGAGCAAGATCGACTCGCGCACGATACTGGACCAATCCGGCGCCGAAACGCTGCTTGGACACGGTGACATGCTGTATCTGCCGCCGGGCACGGCCACGCCTGAACGCGTACACGGCGCGTTCGTCAGCGACGAGGAAGTGCACAAGGTCGTCGCGCATCTGCGCAATCAGGGCAAACCGGATTACATCGAGAATGTATTCGGCGACGTGCAGTCGCTCGGCGACGGTCGCGTCATCGGCGAGTCCGGGCTGCCCGAAGATGCGGAAGGCGCGGAAGGCGAAGGCGATTACGACGAGCTCTACGACAAGGCTGTGGCGATCGTCACCGAGTCGCGGCGCGCGTCGATTTCCGGCGTGCAGCGCCGCCTGAAGATCGGCTATAACCGCGCCGCGCGCCTGGTCGAGATGATGGAAGCGCAAGGCATCGTCAGCGCGCCGCAGCACAATGGCAACCGCGAGGTGATTGCGCCGCCGCCACCGGAGATTTGACCGCTCGTGCCGAGCGCGAGCGCGAACGTGACGCAATTCTCTGAGGGTAACCCGGTCAGGCGAACGTGACGTAGTTCACTGAGCAACGCGTTCCTTGCGTTTACGCTTTCTGCGGATGCAGTCAGCGCATCGCGAGGAAGGATATGTGATCAAGCTGTCGGAGATGGTTCAAGCACTGACCGGTGAGCCGCAACAGAACGGCCCGGAGCCATTCACCTGGACGACGCCGATTCGGCACGATCCGTTTCTGATCGCGCAGTTGCAGCGCGCAAACCTGGAATTGCGTGCGCTGTTTTCGATCGCCGCGCAGGTCAGCCGCGATCTGCAGTTCGAGTCCGCGGCGGACGCGCTGAGCCAGTGCATGCAGAAGTTGCGCGAGGTGCAGCGTCTCGAAGCACTACGCCTGTATCCGGTGCTCGCGCACCAGGCCGCCGGCAACTCGAATTCCGCCGCCACGGTCGCCTACCTGCGCCTGCGCGCGCACACGCTGTCGCGCCGCTTCCTGCGTTTATGCGAGCACCTCATGGTGACGTGCCGTGCGCACTCGCCCAAGGATTCGGACTTCGCGGAAGCCGGTTCGGCGCTGGATAATTATGTGAGCGCGAAGGAATTGCAGCTGTATCAGGCGTACGTTTTCATCGCGCCGGCATCGTCGCAGGTGGCTTAGCCCTGAGGGTATTTCCCAATTTCAGAAGGCGCGGCTTTCGCGTAGTCTGAGCGGAAGGGGTCGAGGTCGAGGGCAACCGGATGACCGCAAGCCCAGGTTCGCTCAAGTGCAACGCCATCGGCGATGAGTTCAGCGCCGACGCTGCACTCGTCGAGCAACTGCACCGGGTTCATTGCGAGCTGAGCCAGATGCTGGCGCTGGCCAGGCAGACGCCGGCGGGTGAGTCGCGCGATGCGGCGTTGTCGTGCCTGCATGCCGAAGCGAACGCGCTCGCGCGAAAATTCCTGGAATTATCGGAAAGTTTGCTGGCCTCGGCCGACGATTCGCCGGCACGTGAGTTCGAATCACTCCAGACGGCTGACAATAGGGTGGCGTTTTCCCGAAGTCAGTGAAGCGGGGCGAAGAAGCGATCGCCGCGCGGCGCGTACCAGCGATCGGCATCCAGCGAATAAGCCACGCCGAACGCGCGGCCGACGATGCTCTCTCGTGGCACGAAACCGATGTAGCGCGAATCCTTGCTGTTGTCGCGACTGTCGCCGAGCACGAGATAGTGGCCGGCGGGAACGACGAGCGGTCCGAACGAGCGATCCGCCCGGCGCGCCGGCAGCAGCATGATCGCATGTGTCTTGCCTGGCAGATTTTCGGTGAGATAACGATGCGGCTGCGCTCCGGTTGCGCGCGGCAATTCCGCGTCGGCACTCGTGTCGGCCACGGCGAAGGAACTGACGCCGACGCCATTGATCAGCAGTTGCTCGTCGCGCATCTGAATGGTGTCGCCAGGCAGGCCAACGACGCGTTTGACCAGCGTCGTCCCATCCTCGGGCGAAGGAAAGATCACGATGTCGCCGCGTTGCGGATCGTCACCCTGCGTAAGTCGTGCCGTCGTGAACGGAATACGCCAGCCGTATGCGGCTTTGTTCACGAGAATACGATCGCCCTCAATTAGCGTCGGGTTCATCGAGCCGCTCGGCACCAGCATCCAGTCCGCCACTGCGGAACGGAACACCATCATCAGGGCAAAAAAAATCAGTAGCGACTTGTTTTCGGCGAAAAGCTTCCTGACGCGTGAACGCAAGGGCATGATGGCGCTTCCGTGTGGACTGCGCGTTTCAGATCGCGCGCAGTCTCGCAAGTTCCCCTAGACCGCCTCGAAAATCCCGGCCGCGCCCATGCCGGTGCCGATGCACATCGTCACCATGCCGTATTTCTGTTTGCGCCGGCACAGGCCGTTGACGAGCGTGGCGACGCGCACGGCACCGGTTGCGCCGAGCGGGTGGCCGAGCGCGATCGCGCCGCCGAGCGGATTGACCTTGTCGGGATTCAAGCCGATGTCCTTGATCACGGCGAGCGCCTGCGCGGCGAACGCTTCATTGAGCTCGATCCAGTCCAGATCGTCCTGCTTGATGCCGGTCTGCTTGCAGACTTTCGGGATCGCGGCTTTCGGGCCGATGCCCATGATTTCCGGCGGCACGCCCGCTACGGCGAAGCCGACGAAGCGCGCGAGCGGCTTCAGGTTGTAATCCTTGAGCGCCTGCTCGCTCGCGAGCAGCACGGCGCCGGCGCCATCGGACATTTGCGAGGAATTGCCGGCGGTGACACTGCCGTTCGCGCGGAACACCGCTTTCAGTTTGCCGAGCACCTCGGCGGTCGTGCCGGCGCGCGGGCCTTCGTCGATCTTGATCGTGCGCGTATCGTCGATCGTGCCGCGCTTGCCGAGGTCAGGATAGTGATCGGCCAGCGTGTATGGCGCGATTTCGTCGGCGAACTCGCCGTTCGCGATGCCGGCGAGCGCCTTGGCGTGACTGGCGACCGCGAACGCATCTTGCTGATCGCGCGTGATCTGCCACTGCTCGGCGACTTTCTCGGCCGTGATACCCATGCCGTAAGCGATGCCGATGTGTTCGCTGCCGGCGAAGATCTGCGGATTGAATACCGGGTGATACCCCATCATCGGCACCATGCTCATGCTCTCGGTGCCGCCGGCCAGCATGAGGTCGGCCTCGCCGAGGCGGATGCGATCCGCTGCCATCGATACCGCTTGCAGGCCCGATGAGCAGAAGCGGTTGATCGTCGCCGCGGCGACGATGTTCGGCAAGCCGGCGAGCAACACGGCGATGCGCGCGACGTTCATGCCTTGCTCGGCCTCCGGCATCGCGCAGCCGATGATCGCGTCGTCGATACGGGATTTATCTATTTGTGGAACTTTGGACAATGTCGCGTCGATCGCAAACGCGAGCAGGTCGTCCGGGCGCGTGTTGCGGAACACGCCGCGCGGCGCCTTGCCGACCGGCGTGCGCTGGGCGGCGACAATGTAAGCGTCCTGGATTTGTCTGGTCATGATCAGTTCCTCAGCGGCTTGCCGGTTTTCAACGTGTACGCGATGCGTTCCTGCGTCTTCGGCATCTGCGCGAGCGCCACGAAGTGCTTGCGCTCCAGATCGAGCAGCCATTGCTCGTCGACGGTCGAGCCGCGTTCGATTTGGCCGCCGCACAGCGTGTCGGCAATGCGGCTCGCCACTTCCATGTCGTGGGCCGAAATGAAGCCACCTTCGAGCATGTTGACGAGACTGGCCTTGAACGTCGCCGCACCGACATCGCCGGCCACCGGAATCGCGCGACCGGGCAGCGGCGGCCGCCAGCCGGATTCGGCGAGCGCCTTTGCTTCCTTCTTGGCGACGTACAACAGTTCATCGGCGTGATAGACGACGATATCGCTCGCGCGCAGCAGGCCCATTTCCTTGGCGTCGAGCGCGCTCGCCGAGACTTTCGCCATCGCCACGGTTTCGAAATAACTTTTCAATGCGGTGAAAACGTCGCCGCCGATCGCTCGCTCCGCAGCGCGGATGGCGATTTCCTTGAGTCCGCCGCCGGCCGGGAGGAGCCCAACGCCGGCTTCGACGAGTCCGATGTAACTTTCCAGCGCGGCCACGGTGCGCGCCGAGTGCATCTGGAATTCGCAGCCGCCGCCGAGCGCCATGCCGCGAACCGCCGTGACGACCGGTACGAGCGAGGATTTGATACGCATGCTCGTCTGCTGGAAGCGCTCGACGAACCCTTCGAACTCGGCAATCTTGCCAGCCTGCAGCGACCCGACCGCTTCGCTCAGATCGGCGCCGGCGCTGAACGGTTCGCTGTCCTGCCAGATCACGAGCCCCGCGTAGTTGCGCTCGGCTTCGTCGACCGCTTTGTGCACGCTCTCGATCACGCCCGAGTTGAGCGTATGCATCTTGGTCTTGAACGAGAGGATCGCGATATCGTCGCCGCCGAGACTCCACAGCCGCGCCGCATCGTTCTCGAAAATCGTCTTGCCCTTGTCGATCTTCGTGCCGAGCATGACCTCCGGGAACAGCTGGCGCTTGTAGACCGGTGCACTGGACACGGGAATCTGCTTGTTCGCCGACGCCGACCACGAACCTTGCGCGTCGTGCACGCCTTTGCGCGCACGATCGGCAGCCCACGCGGGTAGGGCGGCCTTGCTCATTGCCTTGCCGGCGGCGATGTCTTCGTTGATCCATTGGGCGACGTCGGCCCAGCCTGCCGCCTGCCAAGTCTCGAATGGCCCGAGTTGCCAGCCGTAGCCCCAGCGCATGGCAAAATCGATCTCGCGGGCGCTGTCGGCGATGTCGGCGAGGAAATACGCCGAGTAGTGGAACAGGTCGCGATGGATCGCCCACAAGAACTGCGCCTGGGGGTCCGCATTCGCACGCAGCTTGGCGAATTTTTCGGCCGGGGACTTGAGTTTGAGAATCGCCGCGACTTCATCGCTGACCTTGCCGGCCTGCGGCACGTAATCGGCCTTGGCCGGATCGAGCACCAAAATATCCTTGCCGACCTTGCGGAAGAATCCAGCGCCGGCTTTCTGGCCGAGCGCGCCTTTGCCGATCAGTGCTTGCAGGACCGCGGGCGCCTTGAAGTAGTCGTGCCAGGGATCGTTCGGCAGCGTGTCGTCCATCGTTTTGATGACGTGACCCATCGTATCGAGCCCAACCACATCCGCCGTGCGGTAGGTGGCGCTCTTCGGATGGCCGATCGCCGGGCCGGTCAGCGCATCGACGACGTCGTAGCCGAGCTTGTACTGGTCCGTGTGATACATCGTCGCCAGCATCGAGAACACGCCGATGCGGTTGCCGATAAAGTTCGGAGTGTCCTTGGCGTAGACCACGCCCTTGCCCAGCGTGGTGGTCAGGAACGCTTCGAGACCATCGAGTACCGCCGCATCGGTTTTCGCACACGGAATCAGCTCGGCCAGATGCATGTATCGCGGCGGGTTGAAGAAATGCACGCCGCAAAACCGGTGGTGAAGCTTCTCATCAAGTACATCGGCTAACGCGTTGATGCTCAAGCCGGATGTGTTGCTCGCGAGCACCGCGTTCGCGCCGACGAGCGGGGCGATTTTGGCGTAGAGATCCTTCTTCCAGTCCAGTCGCTCGGCGATCGCTTCAATAATGAGGTCACAGCCGCTGAGCAGTGGCAGATGCTGGTCATAATTGGCCGGCATGATCGAGTTCACGCGCGACTTGTCGGCCAGCGGTGCCGGCGACAGCTTCTTCAGATTCTCGATCGCCTTGAGCACGATGCCGTTCGGATCGCCATCCTTGGCCGGCAAGTCGAAAAGCACGGTTTCGACGCCGGCGTTGGCCAGGTGCGCGGCGATCTGTGCACCCATGACACCGGCGCCGAGCACGGCCGCACGGCGAATCAGCAGTCGGGAATGGCTCATGAAATCCTCATGGAAGGGGAAACGAAGGAGGGGTTTTGCGCCGCTAGATGACGCGCAGGCCAGCGGCGGCGAACTTGATCAGGTGTTCGGCGGCGAGATCGCGGTGCTTCTGTTCGGACATGCCGGTCGGGCGCTTGATCACGCCGAAATCGGCCATCGCATAGGTCAGCGCACCGCTGATGATGTCCAGTCGCCAGTACAGCTCCTGCTTGTCCAGATGCGGCAGCTGCTGCGCAAACGCGCTGACGAACTGCTTGAGCACGTGGCCGTAGTTGTCGTGCAGGAACTTGCGCAGCCGCTCGTTGTGCTCGGCATATGCGCGCGCGAGCACGCGCACGAAACCGCTGCCACCGTGCGGATCGGCCGACAGCGCCAGTGCCGGGCGCACGAACGCGGCGAGCACGTCCTCCAGTACGCATTTGGGTTGCGCCAGGACAGTCTGCAGCGCCTTCAGGCGTTCCTCATTGAGCGCATCCAGGCGCCGCCGGAACACCTCGTTGATGAGGTTTTCCTTCGAGCCGAAGTGATAATTCACGGCAGCCAGATTGACGTTGGCCGTGGCGGTGACCTGGCGCAGCGAGGCGCCGGCGAAGCCATGCCGCGCGAACAGCGATTCGGCCGAATCCAGGATGCGTTGCTTGGTTGAAAAATGCGGGACGCTCAACGAAAAATCCTTTTTTGTGCTCGATTCTGAAACGATCGTTTGAAGCATAGTGGGGCAGCAAAGGGCGGTCAAACCAGAAATCCGCGACAAAACATCCGCACGCGGCTCGAGCGTGCCCCTCGAAGTCTCCGGCACTCGGCTCCGGATCGTTCCGGCGGATTGAGAAAGCTCGCAAGTTTGTGCGCTAAACCCTCGGATTTGGGCACATTTGGTGATAAACTTCGCGGGCATACCGGGCCTGAGACCCGACGCATTCGAGCCAATCAATCCGGAGAAATACATGGCGCTGGAGCGCACGCTGTCCATCATCAAACCCGATGCCGTCGCAAAAAATGTCGTCGGCGAAATTTATTCGCGTTTCGAAAAAGGCGGTCTTAAGATCATCGCCGCAAAAATGAAACAACTTTCGCGCGCTGAGGCGGAAGGGTTTTACGCCGTACATCGCGAGCGCCCGTTTTTCAAACCGCTCGTCGATTTCATGATCTCCGGCCCGGTGATGATCCAGGCACTCGAAGGCGAGGGCGCAATCCTCAAGAACCGTGAATTGATGGGCGCGACCGATCCGAAGAAAGCGGCGGCGGGAACGATCCGCGCCGACTTCGCGCAGTCGATCGATGCCAACGCGGTGCACGGTTCCGATGCACCGGAAACTGCAAAAGTGGAAATTGCGTACTTTTTCTCCGGTACGGAAATCTGCTCACGTTGAGATGCGATAGTGACTGAAGCGAAACTCAATCTGCTCGACTACGACCGCCACGGGTTGCGCGAGCTGTTCGCGCAGCTTGGCGAGAAGCCGTATCGCGCCGAGCAGGTGATGAAGTGGATTTATCATCGCCACGTCACCGATTTCGCGCAGATGACCGATGTCGGCAAAGCCTTGCGCGACAAGCTTTCCGCGCATGTCGAGATCGTGCCGCCGCGGACGCTGTTCGAAAAACAAGCGGCCGACGCCACGTATAAATGGCTGCTCGGGATGGATGGCGGCAACGCGGTCGAAACTGTGTTCATTCCCGAGTCCGGCCGCGGCACGCTGTGTGTATCGTCGCAGATCGGCTGCGGATTGAACTGTCGTTTCTGTTCGACCGGCACACAGGGTTTCAATCGAAATCTCTCCGCTGCGGAGATCATCGGCCAGGTATTCGTCGCTGCGAAGCATCTGGGCAACGTGCCGCATCAGCAGCGCAAGCTCACCAACGTCGTCATGATGGGCATGGGCGAGCCGTTGCTGAACTTCGACAACGTCGTGCGCGCGATGAACGTGATGCGCGACGATCTGGGTTTTGGCCTGGCCAACAAGCGCGTGACCCTTTCGACCGCCGGACTCGTGCCGATGATCGACAAACTTGGCGAAGTCGCCGACGTGTCGCTCGCGGTGTCGCTGCATGCGCCGAACGACGAGCTGCGCACGCAGATCGTGCCGCTCAACAAGAAATACCCGATCGCTGAATTGCTTGGCGCGTGTGCGCGCTATGCCGCGCGGCGCCCGCGTACTTCGATCACGTTCGAGTACACGATGCTCAAGGACGTGAACGACAAGCCCGAGCACGCGCGCCAACTGATCAAGCTCATGCGCCGGCTGCCAAGCAAGGTGAACCTGATCCCGTTCAACACGTTCACCGGCACGCAGTTCGAGCGTTCCGAGGAAACGACGATCCGCAGCTTCCAGAAAACCCTGCTTGACGCGGGCGTGCTGACGATGGTGCGGCGTACCCGCGGCGATGACATCGACGCGGCGTGCGGGCAGCTCAAAGGCCAGGTGCTCGATCGCACGCGGCGCAACGCGGAGTTCCGCCGCCGCATTGAAGAAGGAGCGCTGCATGCTGCGTAGATTCCTCGCCGTCGCCGCGTGCTGCGCGGCTCTGAGTGCATGCCAGACGACCGGCCATGGCACGCTGAGCGACACCAAGGCGCAGAAGGAGCAGGATGCCGTCTCGACGCGCGTCGAGCTCGGCAAGGCGTACATGCAGCAGGGCAAGTTCGAGCTGGCGCAGGAAAATCTGCTCAAGGCGCTGGACCGCGATCCGAATTCGGTGGACGCCCATACGGTTGCTGCAGTCCTGTACGAACGCCTTGGCAATATGAAAGTCGCTGAGCAACACTACGCGCGCGCTGCGGAACTGGCGCCGAAGTCCGGCGATACGAACAACAACTATGGTCAGTTCCTGTGCGCGAGCGGGCGTTACGACGAAGCGCAGAAATATTATGCGCGCGCAATGGAAGACCCGTTCTACAAGACGCCGGGTATGCTGTATACCAATGCCGGCATGTGCCTGGCCGACCACGGCGGCGATGCGCAGCTAAGCCAGGCCGAGAACTACCTGCGCAAGGCGCTGGAAGCGGAGCCGAACAATACGCTCGCGCTGTATTACCTCGCCAAGGTTCTGTACGCGAAGAATGACTTCTTCCATGCACGCGCCTTCATTCAGCGTTTTGAGACGCTCGGAAAGCCCGATCCGGCTGCGCTGCTGCTCGCGCGCAACATCGAAGTGAAGCTCGGTCACGCGGACAGCGCGAAGGACTACGCGCAGCGCCTGCACAAGAATTTCCCGGATTCCGAGCAAACCCGCCTGCTGGACGGCATCAACTCTGCGTCGCAATGAGACGATGAACACAAAACGGCGCAAGCGGCGTGTGGTATATAGGCCAGGGGATGTGGGGAAAAGCCCTCAGGCCAGTGCCGGGCAGGGACAATTGACTATTTTCGACGGCGATCCGATGACGACCGAAAACGACGACTGCGCGACAGCGGAACGCACGCTGGACGGGGACGCGGCAATAACAGCGGCTACGATCGAAGCGGCGGATATTGCAACGCAACCCAAGGTAGATCACGACTCGGCCACAACATCGGCAAGTCCGGAAGCTGTCGTTGTTGCGGAAGCGCCGCAAGCGAAACCTCCGGTGGCGATCAACGAATCATTGGGCTTGCGCCTGCGCGCCGCGCGCGAGGCGAGAGGACTCACCTGCGAATCGGCAGCGCAACAGTTGCGCTTGCCCGCATCGATCTTGCAGTCGCTCGAGACCGAGCGCTTCGATCGCATCGGCCACGCGATTTATCTGCGCAGCTATCTGACCAAATACCTGCAACTGCTCGATATGCCGCAGGTGCTGGCCGAACGCGTAGTGCAGGATCACGCCGCGCCGCCGCCGCAGCTGGTCACGACCGGCACGGTGTCGCGCCCGCGTTACCTGTTCGAGCGCTATTCCGGTTCCGCGCTGTACCTGGTACTGACCGGGGTCATTGTCGTGCCCGCGGTGCTGCTGGCCATGCGAGCCGGGTTCGATCAGAACCTGGTCCGCGTATCGCCGCTCGATACGACGGAAATCGCGGCGGCGCCACTGCTGAAACCAAACGATGAAAGCGCAGCGATCGCGCAGAGCGATACGACCAGCGCTCCGGCGCACGCCGCGACGGCGCCCGCGACCACATCGGCGCCTTTCATTGCGTCGATGACGCCGTTCCCGACGGCAGCCCCGACGGAAGCGGCGGTGGCCAAGAATGAAACGGCTGCCAATTCCGGCGAACACAAGTTGCGCCTGAATCTCGCCGAAGCCAGCTGGGTGGAAATTACCGCGAGCGACGGACAGAAGCTTGAATATGGCTTGCTGCCGGCGGGCAGTTCGCGCAGCTACGACGCGATCAAACCGTTGGATGTGCGCATCGGCAACGCCAACGGCGCGACGCTGGAAGTGGACGGCAAGCCGCGCGACATCGCGCCGTACCGGCATTCGAATGTGGCGCATTTCAAGCTTGCCGACGGCGAAACGAGCACAGTCGTACATAGCGGCGGCTGAACAACACATGCGGGCGGGCGTCCACGTCCGCCGCCATTCCTGTTAACCTACGCACCCTCGCGCGGGCCCCGCCGGCACGATCGCGCGGCGCACCGCCGCAGCACACATCTCACTTGCGCTACGAGTAAATCACGATGGCTTTTGATGTCCTTGACGAACACGAACAAGGCGAACTGGTGCAGAAATGGCTGCGCGAGAACGCGATGTCGATCATCATCGGCGTGGCCCTGGGCCTGCTGCTGATCTTCGGTTGGCAGCAGTGGCGAGGTCACCGCGCCTCGCATCGCCTGGACGCCGCGATCCAATACGACGTGTTCGGCACCGATCTGGACAAGAAGGACCTGGACGGCGCCAGGCAGATCGCCGCCAAGTTGCAAAGCGATTTCGCCGATACGCCGTACGCGACGCTTTCCGCGCTGCGCCTGGCCGATGAAGCAGCGGCCAAAAGCGACCACGCCGCCGCGCAGGCTGCGCTGCAGAACGCCTACGACCACGCCGGAATCGATGCGCTGAAGACGCTCGCCGGTCTGTACCTTGCGCGCTCGGAAATCGCGCAGGACAAGGCCAAAGATGCGCTCGAACTCCTCGACAAGCTGCCGCAGGCCGGCTACGCCGCGTTGCGTCAGGAGCTGCGCGGCGACGCACTCGCCGCCCTCGGCCGCAAGGACGAAGCACGCGCCGCGTACACCGATGCGCTCACCAATCTCGATCCGAACGCCGCCAACCGCGCGTTCGTGGAAATGAAGCGCAATGATTTGGGCGGCGAGGAGAAGAAGGGCTCATGAAGCGTGTATTGACTCTGCTGATTCTTGTCGCCGCCGTCAGCGGCTGCGCGACGATCAAGGGCTGGTTCTCCGACGTCAAGAAAGAAAACATCCAGCCGCCGACTCCGCTGGTTGAGCCCGCACCTGCATCCGTCGCGGTGCAGAAGCTGTGGGAAGAGCGCGTCGGCAAAGGCGCGGATGCGACCGGCGTGCGCATGGCGCCGTACTTTGCCGATGGCAAACTCTATGCGATCGGTTCCGATGGCACGATTTCCGCTCTTGATGCCGCCAACGGTCATACGCTCTGGAGCAAGCATTTGGGCCAGCGCCGCGGCTTCATCCTGCATCGCGGCAAGAATTCAGTGCGCTTTGCCGGCGGGCCGACAGTGGACGGCGGCCTCCTGGTAGCCGGTACGATTCAGGGCGAAGTGCAGGCATTCGATGCCGCTTCCGGCGCCGAGCGCTGGCACGCGCAGGTCTCCAGTGAAGTGATCGCGCCGCCGGCGATTGCCGACGGTGTCGTCGTCGTACGCACCAACGATGGACGTCTATATGGCTTCGACGCCAACGACGGATCGCGCAAATGGGTCTACGACCGCTCGACCGTGCCGGCGCTGAGTCTGCGCGGCAACGGCACGCCGCGCATCGCAGACGGCGTGGTCTACGCCGGCGAAGACAACGGCCGCGTGATCGCGTTGCGTCTTACCGACGGGAATCTGCTCTGGGAGCAGGTCCTGTCCCCCGGCGAAGGCCGTACCGAAATCGAACGCCTGCAGGATTCCGATGGCGGCCTCGTCGTCGATAATGGCGTGGTTTACGCCTCCGCGTACCGCGGCCTCGTCGCCGCACTGATCGCGCAGTCCGGGCGCCCGTTGTGGACGCACAATCTGTCCGGCTACACCGGCGTGGCCCTGGCACCAACCCAGGTGTACGCGATCGACGCTGATTCCGTCCTGTGGGCTCTGGACTTGCGCACCGGCAGTTCCGACTGGAAAAACGATTCGCTGAAATACCGCTGGCTCAGCGGCGCAAGCTCGATGGGAGAATACGTCGTCGTCGGCGATCTCGATGGCTACGTGCATTGGCTCGCCGCGAGCGACGGCAAACTTGCCGCGCGCGCGCGCTTGTCCAAACACGCCATTCAGGCCGCGCCGCTCGTGATCGGCGACGTCGCCTACGTCGAAGACATCGACGGACGCATCGGCGCGTATCGGCTCGGCAAGTGATTTTCCTTCCCCCGCCTGCGGGGGAAGGTGCCGACGCCGGAAGGGGGAATCTCGAGTGAACTCTGCACCGAATTCCCCCTCACCATGGCTCTGCCGAGGACGCAGGAAAGGGGGATGAACATGTTGCCCGTCGTCGCTCTCGTCGGCCGCCCCAACGTTGGCAAGTCCACGCTGTTCAACGCGCTCACGCGCACGCGTGACGCGCTCGTGCACGATTTGCCCGGGCTCACGCGCGATCGCCACTACGGCATCTGCCGTCTTGGCACGCGTGAGTTCGTCGTCGTCGATACCGGCGGATTGACCGGCGAAAAGGAAGGCATCGGCGCGTTGACCGCGCGCCAGGCGCAGCTCGCGATCGAAGAAGCCGATCGCGTGGTATTCGTGGTCGATGCACGCGAGGGCCTGCTGCCCCAGGATCGCAATATCCTCGACGTGCTGCGCCGCACCGGCAAACCGGTGTTGCTCGCGGTGAACAAGACCGATGGCCTCGACGAATCCGCTGCGCTCGCGGAATTTTTCAAATTCGGAATTTCCGACACGCTGCCGATGGCGGCGTCCCATGGCCGCGGTGTTCCCGCACTCGTCGAGATGCTGCTTGCCGGATTGCCGGACGCCGATCCCGACGCGGCCGTCGCCGAGAGCCCGCATGACGGCGTGCGCGTCGCGATCGTGGGCCGGCCGAATGTCGGCAAGTCCACGCTGGTCAACCGCCTGCTCGGCGAGGAGCGCGTCGTGGTCTCGGATGTGGCTGGCACCACGCGCGATTCGATCCGCGTGCGGCTCGACCGCGACGGCAAACGCTACACGCTGATCGACACCGCCGGCGTGCGTCGCCGCGCGCGCGTCGAAGAAGCGGTGGAAAAGTTCAGCGTGATCAAGACGCTGCAGTCGATCGCCGCCGCGCACGTCGCCGTGGTGCTGCTCGACGCGCACGAAGGCGTGTCGGAGCAGGACGCAACGCTGATCGGCCACGTGCTCGACGAGGGCAGGGCGCTCATCATCGCCGTGAACAAGTGGGATGGCCTGGGCAAGTACGAACGCGAGCAGTGCAAAAGTTCACTTTCGCGCAAACTGGATTTTGTTGCCTTTGCGCGCCAGGTGACGATATCGGCCCTGCATGGGTCCGGAATCGCCGAACTGATGAAGGCGATCAATCGCGCGCACGCATCGGCTACGCGCGAATTCAGCACCTCCGAACTGACGCGAGCCGTCGAAGCGGCCTATACCGGTTACCAGCCGCCGCTCGTGCGCGGACACGCGCCGCGTCTGCGTTTCGCGCATCCGGGCGGCAGCAACCCGCCGACGATCGTGATCCACGGCAGCCGCACCAAGCACATCGCCGAGGGCTACCGGCGTTATCTTGAGAACTTCTTCCGCAAACGCTTCAAGCTCGAAGGCACGCCGATACTCATCGAGTTCCGCGAAAGCGAAAATCCTTTTGCCGGGCGCAAGAACGAGCTGACGGAACGTCAAGTCAAGAAGCGCAAACGCCTGATCCGCAAGGCCAAGAAGCGCTAGGGATTTTCCGTGGTCGGCAATTTCGATCCCGCCGAAATCACTGCGGCCATACTCGCCGGCGGTGCGGCGACGCGGCTGGCGGGCCGCGACAAGGGACTTGAACTGCTTGCAGGCAAACCGCTGATCGCCCACGTTGTCGACGCGCTGCGCGGACAAGCCGGCAATCTGCTGATCTGCGCCAATCGCAACACCGAACGATATGCGGAGTTTGCTGCCGTGGTTGCCGACACGGATGCCGGCTTCCGTGGCCCGCTCGCCGGCATCGCCGCGGCGCTGGCTGCATGTCAAACGCATTGGCTGCTGACGGTGCCTGTGGATTGTCCGCGTCCCCCCATTGGTCTCGCCTCGCGCCTGAGTGCGTACGCGGGCGATGCGCGCGCGGCAGTCGCGTACGCGCAACGCGCGGAGCCGCTGTTCGCGCTGTATCGATGCGAATTGGGCGTCCAGGCCGCTGCTGCGCTCGCGCGCGATGAGCCGGTCTGGCGCTGGCAGCAACAAGTCGGCGCAGTCGAAGTAGACTTTGCCGATGCGAGCGGGGCTTTCGTGAATCTGAATACACGCGAGGACTTCCAGCGCTGGGAGAACGAGCATGGCTGATGCAGGGTTTCCAATCGGCCTGAGCGTCGATGCTGCGCGTGCGCGCATTGTGGAAATTGCAGCAAAGTATCAATTGCCTGCCGAGAGCATCGCACTCGAAAATGCGGTCGGACGCATTCTGGCGCACGATGCGGTCGCGCCGCGCGACGTGCCCGGCTTCGTCAATTCGGCGATGGATGGCTTCGCGGTTCGTGGCACGGACCTGCTGGCGACCGGCGCGCAGCCGTTGCGCCTGATTGGAGAAATCTTCGCCGGTGGTCGCGAGGCGCCGGAAATCACTGCCGGCACCTGCGTGCGCATCACTACTGGCGCACCGCTGCCGCGCGGCGCGGATACCGTGGTGATGAAGGAGAACACGCGGGTCGAAGGCGACCGTGTTTTCGTTGTCGCCGGAACTGTGCCGGGCGCGCATGTGCGGCCGCCCGGCGAGGATTTCCGCGTCGGCGACCTCGCGCTGAGACGCGGCGTTCGCCTGACGGCGGCGCGGCTCGGCGCGTTGGCATCGTTCGGATTCGACACGGTCGACGTCGTCCGGCAACCGCGTGCGGTGCTGCTCACCACGGGCGACGAACTGGTCGCACCCGGAAAGGAATTGGGCTTCGGTCAGATCTATGACAGCAATCGTCACAGCCTCGGCGCGATGCTGGAGCAGCACGGCGCGTTGCTGATGCGCCACGAGCGCCTGCGTGACGATCCCGCCGTGTTGCGGGCCGCGTTGTCGCGCGCTGGCGGCGAAGCGGACATCGTGATCAGCAGCGGCGGCGTTTCCGCAGGCGAGGCCGATTATTTGCCGCGCCTCGTTGCGGAGATCGGCGCGGTGAATTTCTGGAAAGTGCGCATGAAGCCCGGCATGCCGTTCCTGTGTGGCAGCGTCGGCAAGGCGCTCGTGTGCGCGCTGCCGGGGAATCCGGTTTCGGGAGTCGCCACATTTTTGACGCTGGTCAGGCCCGGGCTGGAGGCGATGATGGCCGCGCAGAGTTCGAACGTCGCGCTGCGCGCGCGCCTGACACAAACGCTGCACAAGTCGCATACGCGAACCGAGTTCCAGCGTGCCCACGTCGAATGCGATCAGGCAGGCGTGCTTTGGGCTACCTCGCTCAAGCAGCAAGGATCCGGCATGCTGCGTGGTGTTGCCGAAGCGAACGCACTGATCGTACTGCCGGAAGCGGCCCGGGAATACGCGGCCGGTGAAGTACTGGAAGTCGTGCCGCTGCCGGGCTGGCCGGACTAGCGGCGTATAATTGGCGCATGGCCGCAAATCCGGCGAATTTGTCGATCGAACGAATTACTCCCGGCGAAGCGCTGCGCCGTCAGCAGCATGGCGCGGTGTTGGTCGATGTGCGCAGCGACGACGAGCGCGCCGCAGGCAAACCGGCCGGGGCAATTGGCGTGCCGTTGCCGAACATCGTCGCCCGCATCAGGGAAATCGCGCCGGACCTCCACGCAGAAATTCTGCTGACCTGTGCCAGCGGTTCACGCTCGCTGCACGCGGCCAACACGCTGCGCGATCTCGGCTATCTGCGTGTCGCTTCCGTTGAAGGCGGTTTCCTGCGCTGGAATGCGGAAGGCCTGCCGATCGATGCAGGTCTGCTCGACGCCGATGCCGCGGAGCGCTACTCGCGCCATCTGCTGCTGCCGGAAGTCGGCGCTGCGGGCCAGGCGAAGCTGGCAAACGCGCGCGTGGCCCTGATCGGCGCCGGCGGTCTGGGCTCGCCGGTGGCTTTGTACCTGGCTGCCGCCGGTGTCGGCATGCTGACGCTGATCGACAACGACAAAGTGGACAAATCCAATTTGCAGCGTCAGGTGCTGCATACGGATGCTCGCCTTGGTATGGAAAAAACCGAGTCGGCGCGCATCACGCTCAACGCGCTCAATCCGCGCGTCGATGTGCGGACTCGTCAAGAGCGCCTGCTCGCTGACAACGTCGAGGCGCTGATCCGCGATCACGACGTGGTCATCGACGGCGCCGACAATTTCGCGACGCGCTATCTGCTCAGCGCCGCGTGTTTGCGATTGCGCACTCCGCTTGTTTACGGTGCGGTGCACCGCTTTACCGGACAAGTCAGCGTGTTCGATGCGCGCCGCGCCGACTCGCCCTGTTACCGCTGCCTTTTCCCGGAACCGCCGGCGGCCGCCGACGCGCCCAATTGCGCCGAAGCCGGCGTGCTCGGCGTTTTGCCCGGCATCATCGGCCTGTTGCAGGCGAATGAGGCTATCAAGCTGTTGCTCGGCCTTGGCCAGCCGCTGGTCGGCCGCCTGCTGTGCTTCGACGCACTCGCCGCGAGATTCCGCGAGTTGCGTCTGCCGCGCGATCCAAACTGTCCCGGCTGTGGCCAAAACGCCGAGGTCCGCGGCTACGAGGACATCGCGCAAATCTGCTCCGCATCCTGATCACGCGCGGTTTTTCTGCGCCGCCGCGAACGCGGCGAGCTGTTCCGGCGTGGCTTCCTTCTGGAATTTGGATTTCCACTCGTTCACCGAGCCGCCGTAGATGTGGTCGCGCGCTTCGTCCTTGCTCATCTCGATGCCGCGTTCGGCGGCGGCTTCGCGATACCAGTCCGCCAGGCAGTTGCGGCAGAACCCGGCGAGAATCATCAGATCGATGTTCTGCACATCGCTGCGTTTGACATTAAGGTGCTGCAGCAGGCGGCGCAAGACTGCGGCTTCGAGTTCGGTCGTGGCGGTGGCTTCGGGTTGCATGTTTCGATCTACGTCGGGTGGGATGCGATAATGATGCGCTTTCCCCTGGGCCGATGACATGGTTGCGAAGATCCTCGACGGCAAGCGCATCGCTGATGAACTGCTCGCCGACCTCCACGCACGCGTGACGCTGCGCCAACACGCAGGCAAGGCGGTGCCGGGATTGGCGGTAGTGCTCGTCGGCAGTGACGCGGCTTCGGCCGTGTACGTGCGCAACAAACGCCGAGCCTGCCAGCGCGTGGGTTTTCACGCCCGCGACTACGACCTGCCAGCCGCGACCACGCAAGCCGAACTCGTCGCGCTGATCGAGCGGCTCAATGCCGATGCGGAAATCCATGGCATCCTCGTACAGTTGCCGCTGCCCGCGCACATCGACGCGCACGCGATCGTCAATCGCATCGACCCGCGCAAGGACGTCGATGGGTTCCACCCGGAAAACATTGGACGGCTTGCGTTGCGCCAGCGCGGCTTGCGGCCGTGCACCTCGAAAGGCGTGATGATCTTGCTTGCCAACACGGATCGGCCGGTGCGCGGCCAGCATGCCGTCATCGTCGGCGTGTCCAATCACGTCGGCCGCCCGCTCGGCTTCGAATTGCTGCTCGCTGGCTGCACGACAACGAGTTGCCACAAGTTCACACGCGACTTGCCGCATGAAGTGGCGCAAGGCGACTTGGTCGTGGTGGCCGTCGGCAGGCCCGAAACTGTCAAAGGCGAATGGATCAAGCCCGGCGCAGTGGTGATCGATGTCGGCATCAATCGCCTGCCCAATGGGTCACTGGTCGGCGACATCGAGTTTGCGGCGGCCGCGCAACGCGCGTCGTGGATTACGCCGGTTCCTGGCGGTGTCGGGCCGATGACGGTCGCAACGCTGATGCAGAACACGCTGGAAGCGGCGGAACTGGCCGATAGCTGAATCAGGTTGGAACGCGATCGGTCCCGGCGCCGCGCGCTTGGGGTAAAATCGCCGGCCTTCACGCTGGTCTGATTCCGGATGCTGCTCTCGTATCGCCGTATTCGTTTTGTCGCGCTATGTGGCGCCGTGTTGCTGTGCGCGTGCGGCAATGTGATGCGCAAAGCGACGAATCAGTTCGCCGAGAACCTGACGACGGCGATCCTCGACGAGGACGATCCCGGCACGGTGCGTGATGGCGTCCCGGCGTATCTGCTGCTGATCGACGGCATGATTCACGGCGATGCGGAAAACCCCGATGCGTTGCTTGCCGGTGCGAAGCTCTACGGCGCTTATGCCGGCGGTTTCGTCGATACGCCCGAACGCGCGCAGCGCCTGGCCAGTCGCGCCTACGACTACGCGCGCCGCGCGCTGTGCCTGCGCGAAAAGGAATTGTGCGCAGCGCTCGACATGCCGTTCGATGCGTACTCGCAAGCCTTGGAAAAATCCAGTCGCAAAGACGTCGCGACGATCTACGGGTTCGCGGCGGCTTGGGCCGGCCGCATCCAGGTCAATGCCGGCGACTGGAACGCGATCGCGGATCTGCCGAAACTGCAATCGCTGCTGCTGCGCGTCGTGAGCATCGACCCGCACTTTGACGACGGCGGCGCCTATGTTTATCTCGGCGTGATCAACTCGATTCGCCCGGCTTCGCTCGGCGGCAAGCCTGAGGAAGGCAAGATGTATTTCGACAAGGCGCTGGAGCTGTCCGCCGGCAAGAACCAGATGGTGCGCGTGTTGTACGCGCAGTTCTATGCGCGTCTGATATTCGATCAGCCGCTGCATGACAGGCTGCTCAACGAGGTGCTCGTCGCCGACCCGCACGCGCCGCGCCTGACCCTGGTCAACACACTGGCCAAGATCAAGGCGAAAGCATTGCTGGAATCCGGCAAAGACTATTTCTGATTTATCCGAGAATAAAATGAACAAATATACATTGGGATTCGCACTGTTCGCCGCATTGAATTGGGCGCAGGCAGCAAGCGTCATCAAGATCGCCACCGAAGCTCCCGACGGCACGGCGTGGATGCGCGAACTGCGTGCGGGCGCGGAAGCGGTGAAAAAACGCACCGAGGATCGCGTCGAAATCAAGTTCTACCCGGGCGGCGTCATGGGCGATGAGCCCACCGTATTGCGCAAGATCAAGATCGGCCAGTTGCAGGGTGGCGCGTTCACCGGCGGCGAACTGTCGCAGGTCGACAAGGATGCGCAGATCTACAGCCTGCCGTTCGTATTCAGGACGCAGGAAGAAGTCGACAAAGTCCGCGCGCAGCTCGATCCGCTGCTCAAGCAGAGCCTGGAAAATGCCGGCTACGAAATCCTCGGCATCAGCGGCGGCGGATTTGCATACCTCGTGAGCGTCCACGACATCAAGGGCAAGGAGGACCTCAAGGCGGCGAAAGTATGGATTCCACAAGGCGACCGCATTGCCGAGGCCGCCTTTAAAGCCAGCGGCGTCACGGCGATCGCGCTGCCACTGGCGGACGTCTACACGAGCCTGCAGACCGGCTTGATCGATACGGCCGCCAACACGCCGGCCGGCACGATCGCGTTCCAGTGGCACACGAAGATCAAGCACATGGTCGACCTGCCGCTGACCTATGTCGTCGGTATTCTGATCGTCGACAAGAAAGTTCTCGATGCGCTGTCGCCGGAAGACCGCAAAGCCGTCGGCGATGAACTTGGCGCCGCGTTCACGCGCCTGGACAAGATCAACCGCGATGACAACACGCAAGCGCGGGAGGCATTGCAGAAGCAGGGCATCGCGATCTTCAAGCCAAATGCGGCCGAAACAGCGTCGTGGGAAGCCGTCGGCGCGGATGCACGCAAGAACCTCGTCGCCGACGGCGAGATCAGCGCGCAGATGTCGGCGGCGTTGGACAAGGCGCTCGCGGCTGCGCGCAAGTGACGACGCTCGCCTGGGCGAGCCGGGTAGCCGCGCGCTGCGTCGAAGCGCATCGCGCGCCGGCGAGCGACCCGCCACGTTGGGCGGGGCTGGTTTGCGCACCATGGATGGTTGAACGGAGCGGCAATTGAAGCACAAACCCGTTGTTCACGCCCTGCGTCTGCTGCGCCACATCGAAAACGGCCTGCTGACCGCGTCGGTGCTGCTGCTGGTCGTGCTCGCCGGCGCGCAGATCATTCTGCGGGATCTGTTCCACACGGGCTTGTCATTCGCCGATCCGCTGATGCGCCAGCTCGTGCTGTGGACCGGCATGCTCGGCGCGCTGGCTGCCGTGCGTGACGACAAGCACATTGCGATGGATGTGCTGCAGCGTTTTCTGAATCCCGCAGCGCAGAAAGCGGCGCGAATTCTCACGTTGGGTTTCGCGGCAGCGGTCTGCGCCTTCCTGGCGTGTTACAGCTACGCAATGGTGCAAGTTGATCATGAAGGCGCGACGATGTCGCCGCTCGCGGGAGTGCCCGCGTGGGTCGCGGAAATCATTTTGCCGTTCGGATTCGGCCTGATGGCACTTCGTTTCGCATTGCGGGCGTTCGCGCCGCCCGCGCATCCCCACGCGTTGCTGCACGAGCCGAAGTCCGAAGCATGATCTGGCTGATCGCCGGCGCCTTGCTGCTGCTCGCCGCGCTCGGTGCGCCGTTGTTCGCGCTATTGGCGGCGATCGCGCTGATCGGTTTCCACGATGCCGGCAACCCCGGCGCGGCCGTGGCGATCGAGTTCTACCGCCTCGCCGACATGCCGGCGCTGATCGCGATTCCCCTGTTCACGCTCGCCGGCTATCTGCTCGCCGAAAGCCAGGCGCCACGGCGCTTGGTGCGCCTGACCAACGCGTTGTTCGGCTGGTTGCCGGGCGGACTCGCCATCGTTGCGGTGTGCGCATGTACGTTGTTTACCGCATTTACCGGCGCGACCGGTGTGACTCTCGTCGCGCTCGGCGCGGTGCTGTATCCGGCGTTGCGCCACGCACATTACCAAGAGCGGTTCTCGCTCGGCTTGCTCACTTGCGCAGGCAGTTTGGGTTTGCTGCTGGTGCCGTCAATGCCGTTGATCTTGTATGGCGTCGTCGCCCAACAGTTCCATACCACGCCGCCGGTCGCGATCGACGCGCTGTTCAAGGCCGGATTGCTGCCGTGCCTGCTGATGATCGTGATGCTGTCGATCTACAGCGCGTGGCAGGCGCGGGGTTTGCCGCGCCCGCCCGCGACCAGTGTGAAAGAAGTCTGGGCGGCCGTGAAAGATGCCGCATGGGAATTGCCGCTGCCATTCGTCGTGCTCGCGGGTATCTATTCGGGGCGCCTGGCCGCCTCCGAAGCCGCGGCCGCCACGGCTTTGTATGTGCTCGTCGTCACCGTGCTGATCCGTCGTGAAATCAAGTTCACCGAATTGCCACGGGTGATCCGCGAAGCGATGCTGCTGGTCGGCGCGATCCTGATCGTGCTCGGGTTCTCGCTCGCGCTGACCAATTGGCTGATCGACGCCGACGTTCCCGAACGCCTGTTCTCGGCGTTGCAGGCCGGCGTTTCCGGCAAGTATGCCTTCTTGCTTCTGCTCAACGCATTCCTGCTCGTATTCGGCATGCTGCTCGAAGGATTTCCGGCGATCATCATCCTCGTGCCGCTGATCCTGCCGGTCGCATTGCATTACGGCGTCGACCCGGTGCACCTCGGCATCATCTTCCTCGCCAATCTGCAGATCGGCATTTTTCTGCCACCGGTCGGCATGAATATCTTCATCGCCAGCGCGCGCTTCGGACGTCCGCCGACGACGATCGTGCGCGCGTCCCTGCCGTTCTACGCAATCTTGCTGGCGGCGGTGTTGATCATCACGTACTGGCCCGGGCTTTCCCTATGGCTGGCGCGCTGAAAGCCGTTTGGCAAGCTGGCGCGGACTTCTTCAAACCGGTATAATTGTTGGTTTACCATTAGAGGAGTGGCGCATGCGCATCCTCACCGAAGCGCTCACCTTCGACGACGTCTCGCTCGTCCCCGCGTACTCGAACGTCCTGCCCCGCGACGTCAACCTTTCCACGCGCCTGACGCGCGATATCCGCCTGAACATTCCGGTGCTGTCGGCGGCGATGGACAGTGTCACCGAAGCGCGCCTGGCGATCACGATGGCGCAATGCGGCGGCATCGGCATCATCCACAAGAACATGCCGATCGAGCAGCAGGCCGCCGAAGTCCGCCTGGTCAAGAAGTTCGAAGCCGGCGTGATCCGCGATCCGATCACCGTGAATCCGGAAACTTCGATCGGCGAAGTGATGGCGATCGTACGCTCGCGCAATATCTCGGGCGTGCCGGTCGTCGATGGCGAAAAACTCGTCGGTATCGTCACCAGCCGCGATCTGCGCTTCGAAAAGAAGCCCGAGGATCCGGTCCGCCACATCATGACGCGCAAGGAAAAGCTCGTCACCGTGAAAGAGGGCGCGGGTGAAGAGGAAGTGCTGCAGCTGCTGCACAAGCACCGCATCGAGAAGGTGCTCGTCGTCAACGACGCGTTTCAGCTGCGCGGCCTGATCACGGTCAAGGACATCCAGAAAGCGCGCGACAATCCGTATTCGGCCAAAGACAGTCATGAACGTCTGCGCGTCGGCGCGGCGGTTGGCGTCGGCGGTGATACGGAAGCGCGCGTCGCCGCGCTCGTCAGCGCCGGTGTCGATGTGCTCGTCGTTGACACCGCGCACGGGCATTCACAGGGCGTGCTCGATCGCGTGCGCTGGGTGAAGAAGAATTTTCCGCAAATGTCGGTGATCGGCGGCAACATCGTTACCGGTGACGCGGCCAAAGCGCTGGTCGATGCCGGCGCCGATGCGGTCAAGGTGGGCGTCGGTCCCGGTTCGATCTGCACGACGCGCATCGTCGCCGGCGTCGGCGTGCCGCAGATTTCCGCGGTCAACATGGTTGCCGAAGCGATCCGGGACAGCGGCGCGTGCCTGATTGCCGACGGCGGCATCCGCTATTCGGGCGACATCGCCAAGGCGCTCGCCGCCGGCGCGAACTGCGTGATGATCGGCGGCATGTTCGCAGGCACCGAGGAAGCGCCCGGCGAAGTCGAGTTGTATCAGGGCCGCTCGTACAAGAGTTATCGCGGCATGGGCTCGCTCGGGGCGATGCAGAAAGGCTCGAAAGACCGTTATTTCCAGGACGAAGCCGATCCGGACAAGCTCGTGCCGGAAGGCATCGAAGGCCGCGTTCCGTATCGCGGTCCGCTGCGCAGTATCGTGCATCAGCTTGTCGGCGGGCTGCGTGCTGCGATGGGTTACGTCGGCTGCGCGACCGTCGACGAGATGCACAACAAGCCGCATTTCGTGCGCGTGACGAGCGCCGGCGTGCGCGAATCGCACGTGCACGATGTGACGATCACCAAGGAAGCGCCGAACTACCGGCTGGATTAGAGTTCCGATTTTGCATGGGAGAGTGGGTTGAACGACGTTGCCGCTTCACGAATCTCGAATCCCGAGTCTCGCTCTCTGCCGATGCGCAACATCCATCGCGACAAAATCCTGATCCTCGATTTCGGCGCGCAATACACGCAGTTGATTGCGCGGCGTATCCGTGAGATCGGTGTGTACTGCGAGGTCTGGGCCTGGGACCACGATCCCGACGAAATCGCGAAATTCGCCCCGAAGGGCATCATTTTTTCCGGCGGCCCGGAATCGACCACCGCGGCCGATGCACCGGCCGCGCCGCAAACGGCTTACGACTCCGGCTTTCCGATTCTCGGAATCTGTTATGGCATGCAGACGATGGCCGCGCAGCTCGGCGGCGCGACCGAAAGCGCCGATGCGCGCGAGTTCGGACATGCGCACGTCGATATCCTCGAGAAGGACGCGTTGCTCGAAGGCTTGAGCGACCATGCCGGCGCGAAGCGGCTGGACGTCTGGATGAGTCACGGCGATCACGTCGCCAAGGCGCCGCCCGGTTTTGCCGTCACTGCCGTGACCGAACGCATTCCGGTCGCGGCAATGGCGAATGAAGCCAAGCGCTGGTACGGCGTGCAGTTCCATCCGGAAGTCACGCATACGAAGCAGGGTCTGGAGATTCTGCGCCGTTTCGTCGTCGACATCTGCGGCTGCGCGACGCTGTGGACGCCCGCGAACATCATCGACGACGCCGTGGCGCGCGTGCGCGGGCAGGTGGGCTCCGGTCGCGTCTTGCTCGGCCTTTCCGGCGGCGTGGACTCGTCCGTGGTCGCCGCGTTGCTCGAGCGCGCGATCGGCGACCAGCTCACTTGCGTGTTCGTCGACACGGGCCTGCTGCGCTGGCACGAAGGCGATCAGGTCATGACGACGATGGCCGAACACATGGGCGTCAACGTGATCCGCGTCGATGCCGCTGCGCGCTATTTCGCCGCGCTCGCCGGAGTCGACGATCCGGAGGCCAAGCGCAAAATCATCGGCAGGCTTTTCATCGAGATCTTCGACGAGGAAGCGCACAAGCTCGAAGGCATCCGCTGGCTTGCCCAGGGCACGATCTACCCCGACGTCATCGAATCGGCCGGCAGCAAGACCGGCAAAGCGCACGTCATCAAGTCGCATCACAACGTCGGCGGCTTGCCGGAAGGTATGCGCTTCGAATTGATCGAACCGTTGCGCGAATTGTTCAAAGACGAGGTCCGGCGTATCGGGGTCGAGCTCGGGTTGCCGCGCGAGATGGTTTATCGCCACCCGTTTCCGGGACCGGGCCTGGGCGTGCGCGTACTCGGCGAGGTCAGACCCGAATACGTCGAACTGCTGCAGCGCGCCGACGACATCTTCATCGGCGAACTGCGTGCGGCGAATCTTTACGACAGGGTCAGCCAGGCCTTTGCAGTGTTCCTGCCGGTGAAATCCGTCGGCGTCGTCGGCGATGCGCGCGCGTACGAGTGGGTGATCGCGTTGCGCGCCGTCGAGACGATCGACTTCATGACCGCGCATTGGGCGCATCTGCCATATGAGTTTCTCGGCAAAGTATCAAATCGCATAATCAACGAGTTACGTGGTATATCTCGCGTCGTTTATGATGTCAGTGGCAAGCCGCCCGCCACGATCGAATGGGAATGAGCGGGTTCACGGCCGACGACGAGCGTTTCATGCGTCGAGCGCTCGCGCTGGCGCAACACGCCGCTGATGAGCACGAGGAAGTCCCGGTCGGCGCCGTGTTGGTGACGAACGGGCAGATTGTCGGCGAAGGCTGGAATCAAAGCATTTCGCACCACGATCCGAGCGCGCACGCGGAAATCCGCGCGCTGCGCGAAGCCGGCACGCGCTTGAGCAACTATCGTTTTCCCGAGTCCTCGCTTTATGTGACGCTGGAGCCGTGCGTCATGTGCGCCGGAGCAATAGTGCACGCCCGCGTGGGCCGAGTCGTATACGCCGCGCCGGACCCGAAAACCGGCGCCGCGGGCAGTGTGTTCGATACGCTGATATCGGACCGCCATAACCATCGTGTGGACGTCGCCAAGGGCCTTTGCGCCGCCGAATCCAGCGAGTTGCTGCGCTCGTTTTTCAAACAGCGTCGCTGAAGGCAGCGCAAAGACGTCTTTGGGGGAAACCCTCAAATTGCACCGTTTGTCGCCAATTTGCCGCTTGCGTGCTTGATCGTGCTTGAACTTGCGCTAGATTCACGGCGTAATCCGCCCATAAATGGGCCGATTCAGGTGCTCATGGACATGAGGTTGCAGTGGGTAACCGTGCTGGCGAGCGTTTTGCTGGCAATGCAAACCGCGCATGCCGGCGTGGCCGTCAGCATTGCCGGCAACCAGGCGCTCGCGACGGTCTCCTTGAGCAACGGCGGCAATACATACGACGCCAACGTCACGATCACTTTTGACGCGCCGACGAATCTGAGCGCAGACGAGTTGAACCTGAGCGCGGAAATCGTCGATCCAAACGATACGACCCTGCGTTCCCGCCTGGGTTGCGCGCTGCCGCTGCTGGGTTGCGCGGTTACTGTCGACCCGGCCTTCCCGGTCATGATCACGGTCGAACCGTTGAGTGTGCCTTGGCTTTTCCACACGAGTTTTGAAAGCGGCGAAACGATCTACGGCAATCTGGATTTCCGGAACACGTATACGTTCGAAATCGAAACCAGCGATCTGGCGTGTGACGCACCCGATGTCGGGGCATCATGTACGGCGACATCTTATCGTCTGCTCAAGGCCCCGCTCGGCGGCACGTTCACTGACATCAGCTCCGACATTCTGCGTGGCAGCGTGCGCGCGCGCGGCAGCGGCGGAACGTTTTCACAGTTTCTCATCGCGAACGACGCGCGCAGTTCGCTTGCGGTCGAACTGGACAAGGAGCTTGCGCTGCAGAATCGCGTCTTGTCCGCTGCATTGGGCGATGCACTGCGGACGGATCTGCTCGGACTGCTGGCGGAGGTTCAGGTCGCGGTGCTGGTCACGCTGGACAACACGTTGGCGATTGGCTATCTGGATCAACTCATCAGCGAGATTCAGTTCAACGCCGGCTCCGCTATTGCGAATACCTGGAGTTCCGATCACACCCAGGCCAATGACGCCGGCGAGATGCTGAGCTTGGCCCGAACCTTGCGTTTCACTCTGCTGCGTTTGCAAAACGGTCAGTAAGGGAGGAACAATAATGAACGCGATACTCATTGGTGTTTCGGCCCTGTTCCTGGCCAGTGCTTGCGCGGCTGACGCCGGCGTAGTCGTTTCGGCCAGCGGCAATACCGCGATCGCCAACATTTCGCTCGCTTCCGGCAGCCGCACCTACACCGCTGACGTAACCCTCACATTCGACGGAGCCCAGAATCTCAGTCCGACGGAGTTGAACCTGAGCGCGCAGCTGGTCGACCCGAGTGATCCGGGTTTGCTCGCGCGTCTGCCGGCCTGCATCCTGCCGGTGCTGGGTTGCGTGACGATCGATCCGAATTTCCCGGTGCTCATTACGGTCGAGCCGCTCAGCCTTGCCTCCGGCAGCCTGAGCTTTTTGAACTCGTATACGTTCGAGCTGCACACGGCCAATCTGGCTTATGTGCCTTACAGTCATTATCGGCTGGACAAGGCGCCGATCACGGGCGCGTTCCGCGACATCAGCACGGCGATCGAAAGCGGCAGCGTGCGCGCGCGCGGCAGCGGCGGTACGTTTTCGCAATTTCTCGTCGTATCCGACACGCGGCCATCGCTGGTCACCGCACAAGAAAAAAATCTCGCTCTGCAATCGCGGATAGTGTCGTCCGTGCTGAGCACGGCCTTGCACAATCAACTGCTCGGCCTGCTCGGCCTCGTCAATGTGGCAATCAGTTTGGGCAATTACACGCTGGCCATTGCCAATCTCGATCAGTTGATCCAAATCATACAGGCCAACGCCGGCACCAATATCGCCAACGAGTGGAGCTCCAGCCATCTGCTGGACAACGACGCCGGCGAAATGCTCAGCCTGGCGCAAACGCTGCGGTTTACCCTCGTGCGGCTACAGAACGGCCATTGAGCGCGTGATGCGCGGAAGCGATCGCTGATGCCAGTCAGGTTCAATGCCTATCCGCCGGACCGGCCGGCGCTCGTGCGCGTACTCGATGACAACGATTATCCGTACCGGATCGGCCGCGCCAACGATTGCGAACTGCGCATCGACCACGCGTCCGTATCGCGCTATCACGCCGAGTTGATCGGAGGGCCCGCCGACACGCCGTGGAAGTTGCGCGACACCGGCAGCAAGAACGGTTTGCGTATCGACGGCCGTGCGACGCTCAGCACCGATTTTACCGGGTCGGCCTGGTTTGCGGTCGGCGATGTCTACTGCTGGATCGAGTTCATCGATGCAGCGGCCGCCGCGCATTTTCGCGCGCAGACCGCGCGTCTGCGCGAGGCTTCGCGCGAAATGTCGAAGCGCATCACCGCGCATCTGGAAACCGGCGAGCTGGTCGCGCAGACGTTGGATATGGTGCTCGAGCTGTCCGGTCTCGAGCGCGGCTTCGTACTGGTTGCGCCCGCGGGCGAACCGCTGCGCGTGCACGTATGCCGCGGTCTGGCCACCAGTGACCTTTCCAAGGGCAGCTTCAGCGGCAGCGTGGCGTCCGTCGACCAGGCGTTGAGTCGGGGCGAGCCCGTTGTCTGCTGCGATACAAGGGATTCACCGTGGCTGGGACTGCGTCCGAGCGTCAGACTCGGTGGCATTCGCGCACTGGTATGTCTGCCGCTGCAGATGAACGATGGCGCGCGCGGCGCGATCTACGCGGACAGTCGCAAACCGGGCCCTGCGATAACGGAACTGGATCTGGAGCTGATTCAGAGCGTGGCCTTGTTTGCTTCCTCGGCAATTACGGCCAACCGTCTGCAAAGCGAAGTGCGGAAACTCATGCTGGCGGGCGATCTGGACGAAGCCGCACCGCGCTGGGACGAATTGCGGCCTCTTTGAATCGCAATGCATGACCGCTTGCGCGTTGCGGCGCCGATGCTGCGGTTCAGGCTCGCGCGTCGGCGGCCCAAGCGGTGATTGTTGCCGCAAGCGAAACCGCGCTATCTTGCGCGCATGGCCATAGCTGAAGTCGCGCCGAGTTCCGCAACCATGACCGGCCAGCTCGGTCTCTACGAGCTGCGTTCCGGCGACGTACTCGCAGGCCGCTTCCGCATCGAATCGATGCTCGGCATAGGCGGCATGGGCGTCGTTTACCGCGCGTTCGACCAATCGCTCGACGTCGACGTGGCAGTGAAGTTGTTGCGCCCCGAACTGGCACGCAAACCGGAAGCGTTTGAGCGCTTTCGCCAGGAATTGCTGTTGGCGCGCCAGGTCTCAAGCCCGCACGTCGTGCGCATCCACGACATCGCTCAACACGAGGGGCGGTGGTTCATCAGCATGGATTTCATCGACGGCGAATCCCTCGAAAAACGCATGGATCGCGCCGGCAAGCTGGCGCTCGACGAGGTGCTGTCGATCACTCACGACCTGCTCGAAGGCCTCGCGGCCGCACAACAACGTGCGGTCGTGCATCGTGACTTGAAACCCGCGAACATTCTGCTGGACGGCAAGGGTTCGGCCTACATCACGGATTTCGGCGTCGCGCGCAGCCTCGGCGCCACAGGAGCTACCGGCAGCGGAGTGATCGTAGGCACTCCGGAGTACCTGTCGCCAGAGCAGGCGCGTGGCGAAACCGTCGACATGCGCAGCGACCTGTATACGGTGGGCCTGATCGTCTACGAAATGCTCACCGGCACGCTGCCATTCAGCAACGGCACGCCTGCGGAAACCGTGATGCAGCGCATCGTGCGTCCGCCGCCGCCGCTGGCCCATGCGCGCCCCGATTTGCCGCGCTGGCTGCACCTGTTCGTGGATCGTTTGCTCAAACTCAATCCCGCGCATCGCCTTGCCTCTGCGCAGGAAGCATTGCGTTCGCTGGAATTGCGTCGCGTGCCGCGCGCGCCCCTGAATCGACCGCTGCTGCTGGTTGCAATCCTGCTTGCCACGGCTGCCGTTGGCGCGGTGGACTGGTTCCGGCAGCACCCGGCGGCGCCTGCACTCGCTGTGCCTGCTGCCGCGCCCGCCACGCCACGAATTGGGGTAATGCCGCTGCAGGCGCCGGCGGACGATGACGAATTGCGCTCGCTCGCGCGCGCATTCGACGAACATGTATACGCATGGCTGCGCGACAATTCGGCCGCCGCCGGCCTCTTGCGTCGCCGCGTGGTCGACGCGCTCGCGCGCACAGCGCCCGGCATGCAAGGCGACGCGTTGCTGCGGCAGTTGCCGGAAATTGCCCGTGCTGCCGGAGCGAACCAGATAATCCATGGCGGTTTGCGACGCGATGGAGCCGAGCTTGTGCTGGATTTGCAGGCCTGGAAAGCGGGCGTTCCCGGCACGGCGATCAGCGTGCGGGGCAAAGACGCGGCTTCGCTGTTTGACGCCTATCTCGCGCAAGTGCCGAAGTTGTTGGCTCCCACCGCGGGTTCTGCTCAGGCGAACGCGCCATCGTTGCCCGCGGAAACGCTGCCGCCGTTCGGCCACGCTCTGCGCGCAATCGACGACCGCCATTACGAACAAGCGACGGCGGAACTGGAGCCGCTGGCCGCACGGAATCCGACGAACGCGCTGCTGAACTCGACGTTGTTGTCGGCACAGGAACACGCGCAACAAGACCTTCCCGCGCAAGCCACGCGCGAACGAGCGCTGAAGAATTTTGCCGGCGACGCCGACCTGACCGCCCGCGAACTCCATGCACAGGCATTGATCGGCAATGATCAATCCGACCTTGCATTGGTCGAGCTGGGCAGAGCCGTTCAGGCCTTTCCGCATGATCCGGCCATTGCGTTGCTTTATGCGCAGACGCTGGCGAATACCGGCGCCGGCGCCAAAGCGCTCGCGAGCATGCAGCAGTACATGGCCGGCGACGATCAGGATGCGGACGCCTGGTTCCTGCTCGGGCGCACGGCGATCGAACAAGGCCGCGCGCAGGCGGCAGTCGACGATTATCTGATCCACGCGTTGGTCCTGAACACGCGCGCCGGCAACCAGGGTGCGATGGCGCTGACGCGCAACGCCATCGGCGTCGGTTACGAGCGACTCGGCCAATTCGATGCCGCCGGTGAGCAATACGGGTTGGCGGCAGCACTGTACGAGAAGCTGGGTGACGAAGAAGGACAGGCCAAGTCGCTGCGCAATCTGGCACTCGTGCAGGCGGTGCGCGGCGATCGCGAGGCGGCCGGGCACACGTTGCAGCGCGTGAAGGCTTTGCTCGAAAAGCGCGGCGACCGCGCCAAGCTGGCCGACTTGTACAGCGCGCGTGGTGTCGTCGCCGAGGAACAGGGCAACTGGACCGAGGCGCTCGGCTTTTACCGTCAGGCGCTGGCCTTGCAGCAGCAGTTGAATCAGCCGGCCGGCATCGCCGAAAGCCTCAACAATGTGGGTTTCAGTTCCTACAGCCTCGGCGATTTCGACAATGCCATGGTTTATTGGCAGCAGGCGCTGGCGCTGTATCAGAAGCAGGACGATCCGAGCAAGGCGTTACGCATCGAGGAAAGTATCGCCCTGCTCGATACCGCACGCGGCCATTTCCGCGCCGCGCGTGAGAGTCTGGATGCCGCGCTGCGCAAAGCCGAGGACCACCAGCTGCCGGAAGAAGCGGCAGTGGCACGCGTGTATATGAGCGAACTTGCGCTCGATGAAGGTCGCTACGCCGATGCTCTCGCCGACGCGGACCGCGCGGCCGAGGTGTTTACCCGTCTCGCCGACCAGCGCGGGCAGGCCGAGGCGGCACTGCTGAAAGCGCGGATCAGCTTGGCGCTCGGCGATATCGGCAATGCCAACAAGATGCTCAGCTCGATCGCCGTCAGCCAGTTGAGCACGGAACAGCACGCGGCCTATTTGCTCGCCGCCGCGCGCTGCGCGATCGCGTCCGGACAGCAGAGCCTGGCCGCGGAGAAACTCGACGCTGCCGCCAAGACCGCAGGCGATCCGCACAGCGCGATTGGCGTGCAGATTCAGCTGGAACGTGTGCGCCACGCACTCGCTCGCGGCGATCTGGCGCGCAGCCGAAAGTTGCTTGCCGAGGTACGCGGCGAATCGACGCACCTTGGCGAAGTGCCGTTGCGCCTGCAATGGCTCGAACTCGAAATGGCCACGTCGCTGCGCGGCGGCCAGCCCGATGACGCGTCAACGCGTTATCGTCAGGCGCTGGCAATCCTCAAGACCACGGGACGCTGGGCCGACGCCGTCATTCTGCACCGCCTCGGCGCCGAGGCATTGTCCGCGCATTCCGCCGAGGCCGAAGCCGCGCGCGCCAATGCTCAAGCTCAGCAAACGTTGCTGTTGCAGGATGCAGCGGAAACTGCGCGACCGGCGCTCGAATCCGAACTCGCGCGCCGTTTGCGCGAGGAGCGCGGAGATACACATGCCCAATGAGCCCCAAGCGCAGCAGCGCAATGCGCTGAAAGACAAACTGGACGAATTGCTGCTGCAGCAACGCGAGCTGTCGCAGCGTCTGCTCCACGGACAAGATCAGTTCAAGCGCCTGGCGCGCTCGGTGTGGATGGCGCAAGAACAGGAACGTCGCAAACTCGCGCGCGAGTTGCACGATGGTATCGGCCAGAACCTTACCGCGATCATCAATCTGATCGGCTTGGCGATGACGCGACCGGAGCCGCTGCGCGAGAACCTGGAGAAAGCGCGAGCGCTCGCCGAAATGACGCTGCGCGAAACGCGCGAACTGTCGCGCTTTCTGCGTCCGACGATACTCGATGATCTGGGGCTGGAACCGGCCCTGCGCTGGCTCGCGCGCACGATGGCCGAGGCGAATGACTGGCAGATCCGTATCGACTTGCCGGCGCCAATGCCGGCGCTGGATGGCGATCTGTCGACTTTGGTGTTCCGCGCATTCCAGGAAAACCTCACCAACGCCGCGAAATATGCTCACGCCAGCAGCGTTGATATGACCCTGCGTCCGCAGGAGCAACGCCTGCAGTTGATCGTTGTCGACAACGGGCAAGGTTGTGATGCCGACAAGGCGCTTGCCGGCGGCGATGGCAGCGGCAGCGGATTGCGCGGATTACGTGACCGGGTTCGTGCTTACGACGGCGAGTTGCACGTAGAATCGGCGCCGGGGCGGGGGTTTCGCATCAGCGTCGACATTCCCTTGCCAACCCAGAGGCAAGTTGCATGATTCGCATATTGCTCGCCGACGATCACACGGTGCTGCGCGAGAGCCTTGCCGCAGTGCTGCGTACGAGCAGCGATTGTGCTGTCGTCGGCGAGGCCAGCGACGGCATCGAGGCAATCGAGCGGGCGATGGCGCTGAAGCCCGATGTCGCGGTGGTCGACATCTCCATGCCGCGGCTGAGCGGTATCGAGGTGACGCGCCGGATCGTCACGCAGCTGCCGCGCACGCGCGTGCTCGTTCTGACGATGCACGAAGAAGAGGAATACGTGCTGCACATGGTGCGTGCCGGCGCTGCCGGCTATCTGGTCAAACGTGCCGCCACATCGGAACTGCTCGCGGCGGTGCGCACGATCGCAGCCGGTGGCGTGCATTTCGGCGCGCACGCATCCAAGGCGCTGGCCATGCAACTGCAGCACCCGGAAGCGCTATCCGAAGATCCTTATGGCGCGTTATCGCCTCGCGAACGCGAAGTGATGCACCTGGTCGTGGAAGGCCTGAGCACGAAGGAAATCGCGCGTAAGCTCGATATCACCGTCAAAACGGCCGAAAACCATCGCTGCCGCATCCTCGACAAACTCGACGTGCGCAACAGCACCGAGCTGGTGCGCTATGCGATGCGCAAGCACCTCGTGGAGTAGTTCAGCCGCGGGCAAGTGTCTGCAGCGTTTGCGCGTACCCCGGCGCGGTCGGTTCGTGCATGAAGTAGACGTACGCCTCGGTCCATCGGCTGCCAGCGATCCGCTCGGCCCACCGCTGCAGATCGCTTTCCGAATATTGTTCCAGTCGCAAGCGCACGTAACCGAACGCGGCGGTTTCAATGTGCGGCGGCGGCGCGTTGTCTTCACGCTCTGACAATACGAGCGCAGCATTCGCGTCGTGCAGCAGCGTGTAGATCTCCTCGTCGAACCAGCTCGCGTTGCGGAACTCGAATGCCGCCAGGTGACCGACCGGAAGCAATTGCAGGAAATCGCGCAATCGCGCCGCGTCTTTTTTCTGGAATGGCGCAAGTTGGAACAACACCGGCCCGCGCTTGACGTCGAGCGCCGCGAGATTGCGATAGAGGAAGTGCACGGAATCGGCCGCAGCATCGGCATTCAGGCGCGCTTCGTGCGTGATGCGTCGCGAGGCCTTGATGGCGAAACGGAATTCCGGTTTTGTGGCTTGCGACCACTTTTCCAGCACGGCGGTCTTCGGCATCTGGTAGAACGTGTTGTTGATCTCCACTGTCGGCAGGCGTTGCGCATACCACGACAGCATTGCCTCAGGCTTGAGCTTGTCCGGATAGAAACTGCCCAGCCATTCCTTGAATGAATAGCCGCTGGCGCCGGCGAGAATCTTCGTCATTCAGGTTGCTCCGCTAGAATCCGGTAGTGGCCAAGAAAAAGACTTTAAGCGAATACTCCGCCAAGCGGCGTTTCGAAGCTACTCCGGAACCGGCGCCGAAGCTGGCGGCAGGTGAGGGCGGGCCGCTGCTGTTTGTCGTGCAGCAGCATCGCGCGCGGCGCATGCATTACGATTTCCGCCTTGAGTGCGACGGCGTTTTGTTGTCGTGGGCCGTGCCCAAGGGGCCTTCGCTCGATCGCAATCAAAAGCATCTGGCCGTGCACGTGGAGGATCATCCCTACGACTACGCCTCGTTCGAAGGCGTGATTCCGCCCAAACAATACGGATCCGGCGAAGTGATCGTCTGGGATTGCGGCGTTTACAGTCCCGATGAAGATGGATTGTGGTTCCACGATCGCGCGCAAGCGCAGCGCCGCATCCGCGAAGGGATGGACAAAGGCAAGCTCAGCATCCAGCTGCGCGGCGTCAAGCTCAAAGGCTCGTTCGCGCTCGTGCGCACGAAGCAGGCAAAAAGCTGGCTTCTGATCAAGCACAAGGACCGCTTCGTTACGAGCGACGACATCACGTTGAAAAACCGCTCGGTGCTTTCGAACCTTGCCGTGGAGGAAATGAAGTTCGCGCCGGCGCATCGCGTTGCGGCTGGCGAGCTCGTTCCCGCCGGCGCGCTCACGAGAATGCCGGCCAAGCTCGCGCCGATGCTCGCCGAGATCGGCGACGCGGCATTCAACAAGCCGGACTGGTTGTGGGAACCGAAACTCGACGGTTACCGCGCGCTCGTTTTCATCGATGGCAACGGCGTGAACGTGCGCTCGCGACGCGGCCTGGAATTGGCGCCATCGTTTCCGGCGCTGTGCGCGGACTTCGCCGCTCAGGGCATCGATGGCATGATCCTGGATGGTGAACTCGTCGCACTGGACGCCACCGGCAAGCCTTCGTTCAATGCCTTGCAGAACCGGGTGCAGCTCAAGAGCGCGAAGGAGATCGCGGCTGCCGACCAGAGCGCGCCGACGCTGTTCTACGCGTTTGATCTGATCTATTTCGGCGGTATCGACTTGCGCGCGAGAACCTACGAGCAGCGACGCCGTTATCTTTGCCAGTGCCTGCTCCCGTCGGCGCTCGTACAGATCGTGCACGCCGAGCAGGACGGCGTAGCGCTGCATGCGGCCGCGATTGCCAACGGCTTCGAAGGCGTGATCGGCAAGCGCAAGAATGCCAAGTACGAGTCCGGCAAGCGTTCGTCCGCATGGCTGAAGGTCAAGCCGACGCAAACCGCGGATTTCGTCATCGGAGGCTACACCAGCGGCAAGGGCGCGCGCGCCTCGCTCGGCGCATTGCTCGTCGGTTATTGGCAAAAGGGCAAGCTGCACTACGCCTCGCATGTGGGTTCGGGTTTCACGGAGCGCACGTTGAAGCAGGTGCAAGGGCAGCTGAAACCGTTGCAGACGCCCACTTGTCCATTTGTGGAAAAGCCGCCGCTCAACGCGCCGACGACGTGGGTGAAACCCGAACTCGTGGCCGAGCTGAAATTCCAGGAATGGACCGGCGATGGCGCCTTGCGCGCACCGGTGTTCCTGCGCCTGCGCGACGATATCGACGTCAAGTCGGTGCGTCGCGCCGAGTCGAAGCCGCCGCAGCAGAACAGCGCCCAGGGCAGCGAAATCGACGCGATCCTGACGCAGCTGGAATCGAAGAAAAACGCGTTCGAGCTGATCGTCGGCACGCAACGCGTGCGCCTGACGCACCTGGATCGCGTCTACTGGCCGGCCGATCCGGCGATGACACAGGCCGCGCAGACCAAGCGCGACCTGCTGCGTTATCTGGCCGCGGTTTCGCCGTACATGCTGCCGCACCTGGCCGATCGTCCACTGACGATGATCCGCATGCCGGACGGGATCAACGGACAACGTTTTTTCCAGAAGCATTGGGACCAGGAGCGGCCCGCGTTCGTCGAAACGATCACCGTCTATTCGAGCAGCAAGGACGAAAGCCACGAATACCTGTTGTGCAACAACCTGCCGACGCTGCTCTGGCTCGCGCAGTCCGGAACGCTGGAGTTCCACGTCTGGCACTCGCGCGCAAAGCTCGGTCCGGACACGAAGAATCGCAACGTCGATTACGCCGGTTCACTCGAATCGCTGGAAGCTTCGATCCTGAATTTTCCGGATTACGTGGTGTTCGATATCGATCCGTACATTTACTCGGGCAAGGAAAAGGCCGGCGACGAACCCGAGCTCAATACGATCGCCTTCGAGAAAGGCAAGGAAGTCGCGTTCTGGCTGCGCGAGTTGCTGCATGAGATGCACCTCGATCCGATCGTCAAGACGTCGGGAAAAACCGGACTGCATGTGTTCGTGCCGATCCAGCGCACGATCGACTTCGGCGCCGCGCGCCAGGTCTGCGAACTGGTCGGCCGCCACCTGCTGCGCAAGCACCCGAAAGTGATCACGATGGAGTGGAGCATCCCCAAGCGCACCGGCAAAATCTTCATGGATTTCAATATGAACGTGCGTGGCAAAACGCTCAATGTCGCCTATTCGCCGCGCGGCGCGGCCGGCGCGCCCGTGTCGATGCCGCTGACCTGGGATGAGCTCGCTGTGGCCCACCCGCTCGACTTTCGCATCCCGAATGTGATAGAAAAGTTAACCCAGTCTGGAGATGTCTGGCGCAACGCGTTGAAGGACAAGCAAGATTTGCGGGGCGTACTGACGAGGACTTAAGAGATCGGAGAGTGTCATGGCGGCACGTTCAATCGCTTCGCTCACAATCACGTTCGGACTCGTGGCGATTCCGGTGAAGTTGTATACGGCGACGGAATCCAGCCGCACGATCTCATTCAACCTGCTGCACAAGACCTGCGGCTCGCGCGTGAAGCAGCAATACATTTGCGCGAAGGAGGACGTCATCGTGCCGCGTGACGAAATGGCGAAAGGCTACGAATTCGCCAAGGATCAATACGTGATGTTCACGAACGAGGAGCTCAAAGCCCTCGAAGAGGCCGGCACCGGAGCCGCGGACATCACCGAGTTCATGCCGATTTCGGCGGTCGACCCGGTTTATTTCGACAAGGCGTACTACCTCGCCCCGGACAAAGGCGGCGCCAAGCCCTATTCGCTGTTCGCCAAGGCGCTGCGCGAATCCAAACGCTGCGCGATCGGCCGCTGGGCCGCGCGCGGCAAGCAGTACATCGTGCTGATCCGTCCGCTGGAGGATGGCCTGATCATGCAGCAATTGCTCTACGCCGGCGAGGTGCGTTCGATCAAGGAGCTCGACATTCCGCACATGGACGTAAAAGAAGCCGAGTTGAAACTGGCCAAACAGCTGATCGATCAGCAGACCTCGGACCGTTTCGATCCAAGCCAATACACCGACGAAGTGCGCGAGCGCATCGAAGCCGCGGTGCAGAAGAAAGTCGAGGGGCAGGAGATCACGCTGGCCGAAGCACCCGAAGCGGGCGGCGCCCAGGTGATCGATCTCATGGAAGCGCTGCGCGCGAGCCTGGCGAAAAAAGGCGCGCCCACGAAAGGCGGCGAAGCCAAACCCGGCAAGCGCAAGGGCCCGAAAGCGGTGGCGGCTCTGGAACCGGAAGTCGCGCCGCGCAAAAAATCCAGCAAGAAATAGGGCGCGATTCGTCGCGCTCGCGGACTTTCCAAGCGCTCATGCAACAGCATTACGGCGTCCGCGACGTCGAAAAACTCCTGCGCCTGCCGCGACGCACGTTGCGCGCGCTCGTCGATGCCGGCTTCGTCACGCCCGCGCGCGGCGCGCGCAATGCGTGGCAATTTTCGTTTCAGGATCTGATCTTGCTGCGCACCGCGCAGGCGCTGGTCGACGCGAAGCTGCCGCCCCGGCGAATCACGCAATCATTGAAGCAGTTGCGCAAGCGCTTGCCTGAATCAATGCCGCTGTCGGGCTTGCGCATCCGCGCCGTCGGTGATCGTGTCGTCGTCAGCGAACGCGACGGCCGCTGGCAAGCGGACTCCGGGCAATATCTGCTCGCATTCGAAGGCGATCCGGCGCAAGGTTCGCTCGGCGTGATCGAAGCAAAATCGCCGCCCACGAATGCCGCGACGGACGGTTTCGCAGAGGCCGTTGCGTTGGAAACCGAGGATGTTCACGCCGCGCGCGCAGCGTACGAACAGTTGATCGCGGCTGAGCCTGCGCGGTCGGACGCGCGTCTCAATCTCGGCCGACTGCTGCACGAAGCGGGCGAGTTTGCACGAGCCGAGCGGCTCTATCGCGAAGCGCTACGGCTCGGTAGCCGCGACCCGCTGCTGTATTTCAATCTGGGCGTGCTGCTGGAGGATCTGCAGCGCAAGCCCGAAGCGATTCGCGCCTACGAAGCGGCATTGCAGGAAGATCCGGGTCTGGCCGACAGCCATTACAACCTTGCGCTCCTGTACGAGGAAGCCGGCCGCAACAAGGATGCGATCCGGCACATGGCGCGCTATCGGAAGCTCACGCAGCGCTGATCGCACGCGCCTGCTCGTGTTCCTCCAGCCGCTCCTTCGCTTTCGTTTGACGTCCGCCGACGATCATCTCCGTGAGCCAGCGGATCAGCGTGTCGGTGTAGTCCTTCTGCGCGCGTTCCTGTGCGAACGCGTGATCCGCGCCGGTGATGCGGCGAGAAGTCAGAGAATGCGCCTGACTGAACGCGGCGAGATAGTTTTCGGCCACCGTATGCGGAACGACTTCATCGTGCTCGGCCTCGACGAGCAGCACGTCGCCGGTGTATCCGAGGCAGGCACGCAATGCGCGATTGTTTTGCCAGGCGATGCGGCTGCGGCGATAAGCCGGCAGGTCGGTATCCACATGCAATTGCAGTTTCGGCGTCTGCCATTGCTCGTCCTTGTACAAGGCGGGCGAGCGTAACGCCAGCCAGCGCACCGGGCGTTCGCTGGTGAGCAATGCGGCGAGATAACCGCCATAACTGACACCGACGACGGCGATCGATTCCGCATCGACATCGGGCCGCAGAGCAAGCCAGTCGTAAGCGGCAAGCAGGTCGGCGAGATTGTCCGCGCGCGTCACCGTGTGGAAGGTTTTCGATTGTGGTTCGTGGCCGCGCAGATCGAAGGTGAGGCAGACGCTGCCGAGGCCGGCTGCTTCGCGTGCGCGCGCGAGATCCTGCTCCTGGCTGCCGCCCCAGCCGTGCACGAACAGCACTCCCGGCAGTTCACGGGCAGGGGCCATCAACGTACCGGCGAGCGGTTGCGCGCTGGCGATCTTGACGGTGTCGACTTCAATTTCCATCGCTCATCCGTTGAGCGCGTCCGAGGGGCGGACATGAGTGAGCCCAACCTTTGTGCCTTCCGAGTATGTCGCTTCTTGCGAAGCTTTCGGTCGGCTGTTTGGATTGGGCTCAATGAGCATATTACTCCGTCGGCGTCGTCTTGGATGACTGTCAGCTGAGCGAGGAACATAGGCGAAATGCCTTCTCGCGCGTCTGCTGAAACGACGCACGCGAAGATCATGCCAGTGGTGTTCTGCACGAGGGTACGTCTCGGGGCGTGCACGCCGCATGCGGGAAATTTTCTCGCGCGCAACAAAGCTTACCCACCGGCTCGCTGGCCAAGCCTGGTGGCATGTGGAATTCCGCGCTCGGCAAGCACAGGAAAGCGGCGGCACAGGTTTTGCTCCCGCCAAAAAACCGAGGGAACCGCCGCTGCCGCTGCAGCTTGCCGACAGGAGTCGCGATGAAGTCAGCCAACATCAGGAAGTTGCCAAGAAAACGCGCAGTAGTGACCGGCGGCGCCGGCTTCCTCGGGAGTCATCTATGTATTCGGCTGCGGCACGAGGGGTATCAGGTTGTCGCGATCGACGATCTGGTCACCGGCAATCTCGACAATCTCGCCACCCTCAGTGGCGATCCGAATTTCAAGTTCATCAGGCACGACATCACCGCGCCGATCGAGATCGACGCAGAGTGGATCTTCAATCTCGCGTGCTGCGCTTCGCCGCAGCATTACCAACGCGATCCCGAACAGACGATGCGAACGTGCATCCAAGGCGCGATGCACGTCCTGCACCAGGCACGGCGCTCTGGTGCGCGCATCTTCCAGGCCTCCACGAGCGAGGTCTACGGCGAACCCGAAGTGCATCCACAGCGCGAATCGTATCGCGGCGCGGTGAGCCCGATCGGCCCGCGCGCGTGCTATGACGAAGGCAAGCGCTGCGCGGAAGCGCTGTTCTTCGACAGCAACCGCCTGCATGGCGTCGAGATCAAGGTGGCGCGCATCTTCAATACCTATGGACCGCGCATGCAGATCGACGACGGCCGCGTCGTGTCGAATTTCATCGTGCAGGCATTGCGCAACGAACCATTGACGATCCACGGTGACGGCAGCCAGACGCGCTCGTTCTGCTACGTCGACGATTTGATCGAAGGTATCCTGCGCCTGATGCGCAGCCCGGCCACGCTGGTCGGTCCCGTCAATCTCGGCAATCCGGTCGAAGTGACCGTGTCGGAGCTTGCGCAACGCGTGATCGCGCTGACCGGGTCGAAGTCCCGCCTGGTGCATCGACCGATGCCGCTGGACGATCCGACGCGACGCCGCCCCGACATCGCGCTGGCGCGTCTGGCGCTGGGCTGGGAACCGCACATCGCGCTCGACGAAGGCTTGCGCCGCACGATCCGCTGGTTCGAACAGAGCCTGGCCGCCGCCGAGCCGATGCTGGAAACCGGCAGTGGGCGCGTTTGAGTCCAGCGCCGAACCCGGGATCAGCTCCGGCACCGTGTTGATCACCGGCGGGGCGGGGTTCGTCGGCTCGCATCTCGCCGACGAGCTGCTCGAGGGCGGCTATCGCGTGCGCGTCCTCGACAACCTCGGCGAGCAGGTGCACGGACCGGGCAACTCGCGGCCGGCCTATTTGAATTCGGACGTCGAGCTGATCCGCGGCGATGTGCGCGACGATTCCGTGGTGACGCGCGCATTGCGCGGCGTCGATGCGGTGTTTCATTTCGCCGCCGCGGTCGGCGTTGGCCAGAGCATGTACGAAATCGAGCGCTATACCGATGTCAACAATCGCGGCACCGCGGTGTTGCTGCAGGCGCTTTCGCGCGCGCCGGTCGGCCGGCTCATTGTCGCATCGAGCATGAGCGTGTACGGCGAAGGCCTGTATCACACGCTCGATGGGCAAACCGTCGCGCCGTCGGGACGCTCGCTGCAGGACCTGCGCAACGCCGACTGGGAGTTGCGCCATCAGGGTCACCCGCTCGTGCCGATGCCGACGCCGGAAACGAAAACGCCGGCGCCATCGTCGGTGTATGCGCTGTCGAAATACGATCAGGAGCGCCTGAGTCTGATGATCGGCGCCGCGTACGGCATGCCGACGGTCGCGCTGCGTTTTTTCAATATCTACGGCACGCGCCAGGCGTTGTCGAATCCGTACACCGGCGTGCTCGCCATTTTTGCCGCGCGTTATCTCAATCGCCGACCGGCGCTCGTTTTCGAGGATGGTCGCCAGCGCCGCGATTTCGTCAGCGTGCACGACGTGGCGACCGCGTGCCGTCTCGCACTGCAGGTGCCGCACATCGGCGGGCACGTGTTCAACATCGGCAGCGGCATCTCGATCAGCATTCTGGAAGTCGCACACGAGATGGCGCGCGCGATGGGACTGGAGCAACTCGCGCCGGTGGTGACGCAGCAGTATCGCGTCGGCGACATCCGCCATTGTTTCGCCGATGTCTCGCTCGCGGCGCAGATGCTCGGATATGCGCCGCGCGTCGAATTGTCCGCGGGACTCGCCGAACTCGTCGAGTGGATCGCCGGGCAGAACGCGCTCGATCGCGTCGAGGCGGCGACGGCGGAATTGGCCGCGCGAGGACTGCGCCTGTGAAAGACACTGTCTTGATCACCGGCGGTGCCGGCTTCATCGGCTGCAATCTCGCCGCGCGCCTGCTCGCGGCCGGACGACGCGTGCACGTGCTCGACAATCTGGCGCGCCCGGGGTCCGAGAAGAACCTGCGCTGGTTGCGCGACAACTGGCACGGGTTGTGCGTCACGGTCGCCGACATCCGCGACGCGCACGCGTTGCGGGAAGCCGTTGCAAGCGCAAGTCAGGTGTTCCACTTCGCCGCGCAGGTCGCGGTGACGACGAGTCTGCACGAACCGATGACCGATTTCGAAATCAACCTGCGCGGAACACTCAATGTGCTCGAGGCCATCCGGCACGCCGCCGAGCCGCCACCGGTCGTCTTCACGTCGACGAACAAGGTCTACGGCGCGCTGCCCGACATCGAACTGGACACCGCCGATACGCGTTATTGCCCGGCCGATCCGGCCGTGGAATCCAGCGGCATCAGCGAGGCGCGACCGCTGGATTTCCACAGTCCGTACGGCTGTTCCAAGGGCGGAGCCGATCAATACATGCTCGACTACGCGCGCAGTTTCGGTCTTGCCGCGGTCGTTCTGCGCATGAGCTGCATTTACGGGCCGCATCAGTTCGGCAATGAAGATCAAGGCTGGGTCGCGCATTTCCTCATCCACGCACTCGACGAACAGCCGATCACGCTGTATGGCGATGGCCTCCAGGTGCGCGACGTACTCTACGTCGACGATCTCGTCGAAGCGCTGCTGCTGTGCCAGGCGCGCATCGACGCGGTGCGCGGACGCGCGTTCAATATCGGCGGCGGTCCCGGCAACGCGGTCAGCCTGATCGAATTGCTCGAACGCATTGGCAAGTTGCACGGACATACCCCTCCGATCGTGCAATCTCCGTGGCGTGTCGGCGATCAGCGCTACTTTGTCGCCGACACGCGCGCGTTCCAGTCGGTAACGGACTGGCGTCCGCACGTCGGCGTCGGCGAAGGGCTCGCGCGCCTTTACGCATGGCTGCGCGAGCAACGCGGCTCGGTCCAACCATCCACGATCACGGCGAGTGCCGCATGAAAACGATGCATGCAGCGGTTTTTCGCGGCGATGGTCGCATCGACGTACAGCGACAAACGGTGCCGCAGCCCGCAGCCGACGAGGTCTGTGTGCGCCTGGAAGGCTGCGGCGTGTGCGCATCGAACCTGCCGGTGTGGACGGGCAAGCCATGGTTCGAATATCCGCTGCCGCCGGGCAGCCCCGGGCACGAAGGCTGGGGCGAAATCGCCGCACTCGGCGCAAACGTCCACGATTACCGCGTCGGCGAGCGCGTGGCGATGTTGTCCGGCCGCGCCTATGCCGAATACGACATCGCGCACGCACAGAATATCGCCCGCGTGCCGCGCCGTTTCGACGGCGTGCCGGTGCCCGGAGAACCGCTCGCGTGCGCGATGAACATTTTCCGGCGCTGCGCGATCGAACCCGGGCAATGGGTCGGCGTGGTCGGCACCGGTTTCATCGGCGCTTTGCTCATCCAGCTTGCGTCGCGCGCCGGCGCCAAGGTGATCGCGCTGACACGGCGGCCCTATGCCATGCAGACCGCGCGCCGGTGCGGAGCGGCACACACATTGCCGTGCAACGACACCGCCGCGGCGATCGGCTCGACGCTTGAGCTCACGCACGGCGCCGGTTGCGCGCGCGTGATCGAAGCGGCCGGCGTGCAGAGCTCGCTCGACGTCGCCAGCGCCATCACCGCCGAGGGCGGGCGCTTGATTATCGCCGGCTATCATCAGGACGGGCCGCGCCAGGTGAACATGCAGCAGTGGAACTGGCGTGGCATCGACGTGATCAACGCCCACGAGCGCGACCCGCGCGTGATCGCGCACGGCTTGCGTGAAGCGATGCGCGCGATTGACGATGGCCGTCTCGACCCGTTCCCGCTGCTCACGCACCGCTATTCGCTCGACGCACTCAGCGACGCGTTCGAAGCGATGCGCACGCGCCCCGAAGGTTTCCTCAAAGCAACGGTTGCACTGTGAACGCCGTGCTCAAACCCGCCGCGGTGCGGCCGCGCATCGGCTTCCTCGGCGTCGGCTGGATCGGCCGCTTGCGCCTGCAGGCTCTCGTCGCCGACGGCAGCGCCGAAGTCGCCGCCATCGCCGATCCCCATCTGGATTCTCTGCAAATCGCTGCGGCCTGCGCACCGGGTGCGCGCACGGGAAACTGTCTGGAGTATCTGCTCGACCAGCGCATCGACGGCGTTGTCATCGCCACGCCGAGCGCGTTGCATGCCGAACAGGTGCGCAGTGCGCTGCAATCAGGCCTTGCCGTGTTCTGTCAGAAGCCGTTGACTTGCACGGCGGACGAAGCGGAGGCGGTGATCGCGAGCGCGCGCGGCGGCAATCGTCTGCTCGCAGTCGATTTCAGCTATCGCCATGTCGCCGGCCTGCGCGAGCTGCGCGACCGGATACAGAGCGGTGAACTCGGCCAGCTCTACGCAATCGACCTGGTTTTTCACAACGCCTATGGCCCCGACAAACCTTGGTTCTATGAGGTGAATCAGTCCGGCGGCGGCTGCGTGATGGATCTGGGCAGCCATCTGGTCGATCTCGCGCTATGGATCAGCGGCAGCGACGGGTTCGCCGCCGTCGATGCGCGGTTGTATGGACAGGGTCATCGCCTCGAACCGCCATACACAAGTGCGGAAGACTACGCGACGATTCAGGCGACGCTCGCCGAAGGCACGAGCGTGCGCATGAGTTGTTCGTGGCGCTTGCCGGCGGGGCGCGACGCGTTGATCGAAGCAGCGTTCTACGGCACGCGCGGCGGCGCGGCGTTGCGCAACGTCGCCGGATCGTTCTACGACTTTCGCGTCGACCGCTACAACGGCACGCAAAGCGAGTGTCTCGCGCGTCCGCCCGACGCGTGGGGCGGGCGCGCACTCGTGCAGTGGGCGCAACGTGTCCGCGCCGGTGAAGGTTTCGACGCGGCGGAAGCTGCGCATCTGCTCAAAGTCGCGCAAACGATGGACCGCATCTATGCCCGCTGACGGCGCCACCCTGCTCGAATCGGTGACCTTGCGTTCGCGTCATGCGCAGCGTTACCGCGTGCTGATGACGGGCGATACGGTCGGCGGGGTCTGGCAGTACTCGCTGGAATTGAGCCGCGCGCTGATCGAGCGCGGGCATCAGGTGCTGCTGGCGACGATGGGTGGATTGCCGAGCCCGCAACAGCGCGCCGAGGCCGCGGCGGTCAAGGGCCTGCAATTCGTACCGTCGCCATTCAAGCTGCTGTGGATGCCCGATGCCTGGCGCGATGTCGGCACAGCCGCTGAGTGGCTGATGGGCATCGCTGCACGCTGGCGGCCGGGCATCGTGCATCTTAACGACTTCGGCCATGGTCATTTGCCGTGGGGCGCGCCGGTGCTCACGGTCGGGCATTCGTGCGTGCTGTCGTGGTGGCAGGCCGTGCACGGCACGTCGGCGCCGCTGCAGTGGGCGCGCTACAAGCGCCGCGTGACGGCGACGCTGACCGCGAGCAATCTTGTTGTCGCGCCGACGCACGCGATGCTGGCTTCGCTGGAGCGCCATTACGGGCCGCTGCGCAATTCGCGCGTGATCTTCAACGGCAGCGGGCGGCAAGCCTCGGGCAGCGCGACGAAGACGCGCATGACTTTCGCCTGCGGGCGCGTGTGGGATGCCGGCAAGAACATCAAGACGCTCGCCGCCGCCGCTGCGGATTTGCCATGGCCGGTCTGCGTCGCCGGGCCCGAACAGGGGCCGGACGGCGAGCGCATCAATTTCCAGAACGTGTGCATGCTCGGCGCGCTCGACAGTGCGCGCGTGCTGCGCTGGTTCGCGCGCGCCTCGATCTACGCGTTGCCGGCACGCTACGAGCCGTTCGGGTTGTCGATCCTCGAAGCCGCGCGCGCGCGCTGCGCGCTCGTGCTCGGCGATCTGCCGAGTCTGCGCGAGCTCTGGAACGGCGCCGCATTGTTCGTCGATCCGGACGACGACAAGCAACTCGCGCGCGTATTGCGCGCGCTGATCAGCGACGACAAGCTGCGTGCTCGCTACGCGATGCGCGCGCAGCAGCGGGCGCAGTGCTACACGTCGGCGGCAATGGGTGCCGCCTACGCGCATGCCTATGCCGAGCTCGATATGCAATCGCGCGGTTTCGGCCAGGGCCGGGCGCTCGGAGGCGCACGATGAAATTCGTGTTGTTCTATCACTCGCTGGTTTCCGACTGGAATCACGGCAACGCGCACTTTCTGCGTGGCGTGGTCGGCGAACTGCTAGCACGCAGACACCATGTCGACGTGTACGAACCGGCACAAGGCTGGAGTCGGCAAAACCTGCTGCGTAACCATCCCGATGCGGTGCGCGAATTCATGCTGCATTTTCCACATTTGCGCAGCCGCAGCTACGATGAGCACATCGACCTCGACGCCGCGCTCGACTGCGCCGACGTGGTCATTGCACACGAATGGAACGCGCCCGAGCTGATTGCCCGGCTCGGCCGCTTGCATCGTTCGCACGCTTTTCGCCTGTTTTTCCATGACACGCATCATCGCAGCGTCACCGCGCCGCAGGACATGGCGCATTACGACTTGCGCGACTACGACGGCGTGCTGGCGTTCGGCGAAGCGGTGCGCCAGCGCTATCTCGCCAACGGCTGGTGCGCGCGCGTGTGGACGTGGCACGAAGCCGCCGATGTGCGCACGTTCCGTCCGCAGGCGCAGGCCGAAGCCGAAGGCGATCTCGTGTGGGTCGGCAACTGGGGCGATGGCGAGCGCTCGCGCGAGCTGCACGAATTCCTCGTCGAGCCGGTACATCGTCTCGGCATCAAGGCGTGCGTGCACGGCGTGCGCTATCCGGCGGCGACGCGCGCGGCGCTCGCGCGTGCCGGCATCGATTATCGCGGCTGGCTGCCGAATTGGCGCGTGCCCGCAGCGTTCGCCGCGCATCGCGTCACGCTGCACGTGCCGCGCGCGCCGTATGTGCGCGCGCTGCCGGGCATTCCGACGATTCGCGTGTTCGAAGCGCTGGCTTGCGGCATACCGTTGATCTGCGCGCCCTGGCCCGACGAAGAAAACCTGTTCACGCCCGGCGCGGATTATCTCGTTGCCAACAATGGCGCCGAGATGCGGCGCAATCTGCGCTCGGTGCTGGAAGACACCGCGCTCGCCGTCGAGCTCGCCACGCATGGTATCCGCACGATTCACGCGCGTCACACCTGCGCGCATCGCGTGAAGCAGCTGTTCGAAATAATCGACGAACTCGGTCCGCTGCGGCAGGCGGGTATGCGTCACCGGGAAATTCACACGGAGAGTGTTCATGTCTGAATCGATACGCATCGCTTTTTTTGGCTCCAGCCTGCTGTCGTCTTACTGGAACGGCGCGGCAACTTACTACCGGGGCCTGGTGCGTGCGCTGCATCGGCGCGGGCATCGCGTCACGTTCTTCGAACCCGATGCGTTCGAACGCCAGCAGTGGCGCGACATGGACGTGCCGGACTGGGCCTCGGTCGTCATCTATCCTGGAACCGATGCCGGCGCCGCGCAGGCGCTCGAACAGGCGCGGCGCGCCGACGTCGTCGTCAAGGCCAGCGGCCTCGGCGTCGGCGACGCGTTCCTCGAACGCGAAGTGCTGGCGTTGCGCAGCGGCGCGCGCCAGGTGATTTTCTGGGATGTGGACGCGCCGGCGACGCTCGAACGCGTGCAGAACAACGCCGATGATCCATTCCGCGCGCTGATTCCCCGCTACGATCTCGTCTTCACCTACGGCGGCGGCCCGCGCGTGGTGGACGCCTATCGCCAGCTTGGCGCTCGCGACTGCGTGCCGATCTACAATGCGCTCGATCCGGAGTCGCATCATCCGGCCGCGCCGCGGACGCGCTTCGCGGCGGATCTGGGATTCCTCGGCAATCGATTGCCGGATCGAGAAGCGCGCGTGCATGAATTCTTCTTCAATGCCGCGCGCCAGCTGCCGACCCGGCGCTTCGTGCTCGGCGGCGCCGGCTGGAACGATCCGCTGCCGAAGAACGTGCATTGGCTCGGTCATGTTTCCACCAACGATCACAACGCGTTCAACTGCAGCGCGCGCCTGGTGCTCAACATCAATCGCGACAGCATGGCGCGCTTCGGCTGGTCGCCGCCGACCCGCGTGTTCGAAGCCGCCGGCGCCGGTGCCTGCCTCATCGTCGATCGCTGGGACGGCATCGAGGCCTTCCTCGAACCGCAGCGCGAAGTGCTCGTGGCAAGCGACGGTACCGACGTGGCCCAGTTCGTCGATTCGATCGACGTCGCTCACGCGCGCCGCATCGGCATTGCGGCACGTGCACGCCTGCTCGCGCAACACACCTACTCGCAACGCGCAGCGCAAGTGGAGCGCTGCCTGCAGGGGCGTCTGCTCGCCGCCGCCTGATGGCCATGATCGCGCCGCTCGACATCGTCATCCTCGGTCTGTCCCTGCGATCTTCCTGGGGCAATGGCCACGCCACGACGTATCGCGCGCTGGTACGCGCGCTGCGTGGGCGCGGTCACCGCGTGCTTTTCCTCGAATGCGACGTGCCGTGGTATGCCGCGCATGAGGACGCCGACCCCGATCTCATCGACTGCATCGGTTTGTACCGCAGCCCGCAGGAACTCGCCGACGATCACGCCGAGGACGTAGCGCACGCCGACCTCGTCATCGTCGGATCCTACGTGCCGGATGGCGCGGCGATCGGCGCCTGGGTGCAGACGACCGCGCGCAATCTCACCGCGTTCTACGACATCGACACGCCGGTTACGCTGGCACGCCTCGCCAGCGGAGATTGTCCATACCTGGATACGCAGCTGATTCCGCGTTACGACTTTTATCTGTCGTTCACCGGCGGACCGACGCTTGACGTTCTGCGCGTGCAATACGGCGCGCACGCGTTGCCGTTTTATTGCGCCGTGGATGCGTCGCGTTATGCGCCGCAGGATGTGCCGCTGAGCATCGACCTGGGTTACATGGGCACGTACAGCGACGACCGCCAACCGGCTCTGGAAGAATTGCTGCTGCGGCCGGCGCGCGCCTGGAGCGGGGGGCGCTTCGCCGTTGTCGGCGCGCAGTATCCGCCGACTACAGTGTGGCCGCACAACGTCGAGCACGTCGAACATCTCGGACCCGGCGAGCATCGCCGCTTTTACAATCAGCAGCGCTACACGCTGAACCTCACGCGCGCCGACATGGTCGCCGCGGGATATTCGCCGAGCGTACGCCTGTTCGAAGCGGCCGCTTGCGGCACGCCGATCATTTCCGACAACTGGCCCGGCCTGGACAGCCTGTTCGTGCCCGGTCGCGAAATTCTCATCGCGCGCGATCGCCTCGATGTATTGAGCTGGCTGCGCGAACTGCCCGAGGAATGCCGGCGTGAAATCGGCGCGGCCGGACGGCAGCGCGTGCTGGCCGAGCATACCGCCGAGCACCGCGTGGAAGCGTTGGAGCGATATTTGGATCGGATCGCTCCGCGCGGTTACGCAGTCCGATCGAGCAGGAGCACATTCCATGGCCAGCCAGCATGAAGCCCATCAGACCCATGATCACGACGAGATCCGCCAATGGGTCGAGAAGCGAGGCGGTCACCCGGCGACGGTGAAGGACACCGAAGAAGACGGCGAGCACGCCGGCATACTGCGCATCGCCTTCAACGACGGCGACAAACTCGAAGCGATCGATTGGGACGAGTTTTTCGCCAAATTCGACGAAGCCGATCTGGATTTTCTCTATCAGGACAAGACCAAGGATGGCAAACCCAGCCGCTTCTTCAAGTTCATACAGCGCCATTGACGAGGTCGCGGCTGCTCGCGCGGCCGAAATCGCCGAGCTCGGGCCGTGGTTCCATAACCTGCATCTGCCGGACGGTTCGCAGACCGCACCGGAGCACCCGCTCGGCGATTTTCCGGCGTTCAAATGGCAGCAGATCGCGCCGCATCTGACGCGCGACATGTCGGGCTGGCGCGTGCTGGACATCGGCTGCAACGCCGGCTATTACAGTTTCGAACTGGCGCGGCGCGGCGCGCAGGTGCTTGCGATCGACGTCGATCCGCGATATCTGGCGCAGGCGCGCTGGGCCGCCAAGCAATTCGGCTTCGGCGAGGATCGCGTGCGCTTCGTGCAGATGCAGATCTACGACCTTGCGCGCGAAGCAGGCACGTACGACCTGGTCTGGTTCATGGGCGTGTTGTACCACCTGCGCCATCCCTTGCTCGCGCTGGACATCGTGCGCCGCAAGTGCGCGCACCTGATGGTGCTGCAGACGCTGACGATGCCCGACGGCGAACCCGGCAAGGCGGTCGCCGACATTGATCTGGACGAGCGCGCGCGTCTGCTGGACGCGAGTTGGCCCAAGATGGCATTCATCGAACACCGCCTGCGCAGCGACCCAACCAACTGGTGGGTGCCGAATCACGCCTGCGTCGAGGCCATGCTGCGCGCCAGCGGCTTCGATCTGCTCGCGCGCGTGGAAGAAGAAAGCTGGCTCTGCGAAGCGCACGCGCGCACGGCCGAAGAGGTCGAGGCGGCGGATGCGGAGCTGCGCGCGGCGGTGGGTATCTGAGAGGCCGCCGGATCAGCACGGCAGCGCGGTAGCGAAGGGCGGCGCAGCGCGATTCATGGCGCGCACACCGGCACGATCAGCGTCCCGAGCATTTGCAGGACGATTGCGAACAGGAATATCGCGGCGGAGACGGCGCCGAGCGTGCCGATGAAACGCATCGGCTCGTCGGTGCGTGCGCCCAGCCGCCAGCACAGCACGCCGCCAATGACCACGCAGGCGCCGATCAGCGCGCTGACGATGATACCGAGCACGGGTCCGCCGAGGCGGCAGTCGAAATGCTCCAGGTCGCTCAGCAGCTGCTGATGCAGCATCCAGCCCGCAGGGCCGGCGGCGACTGCGAGCCAGACCCGGGGTGTTGACGACAACACGCGCATCACCACAATCTCGGCAGCCAGTAGACCAGGCCGTACAACGGCAGCCAGGCCAGCACGACGAAGTTCCAGTACAGAGCGTTGTCCTCGACATCGGAGAAGCGTCGACCGTCGGAGCGGCGCACGAACATCACCGCGGCGAGCGGGCAGGTGTCGTAGAAATCGGTCGCGAGGTGCGTCGTGTGCAGGAACATGATCGCCCACACGATCGAGCCATAGGCGTTGTCATCCCAGCGCACGTTCAGTGTGGTCAGCTCGAAACCGCGCAGTGCGAGCAGCACCGCGCCGATCGCAATCATCACGAGCATGCCCCTGCGAGTACGTTGCAAATCCAGACCGCGCGCTGCGCGCAGCAGCCGCTGATTCGGCAACAGGCTCGTGATGAGCACGATCGTGAATAGCGTGCCGTAGCGCAAATCCGGCGGTGCCGCCGGCGGCCACGTGGTACTGAGCGGAATAAGGTAAAGGTAAACACCGGCCGCGAGCAGGAAGCCCATGCCTTCGATCAACATGAAGCCGATTACGCCCCACCAGCCGAGTGCCGCCGGGCCGAACGCATAATCCGGCAGCGTGGAAACATCGCCGGTGATATCGATGCGACGCGTCATGGCGCGTTGCCGCCGCGCTTGGGCCAGAACCATGCGGTCAGCGCGATTGCCAGTGGAATCGCGCCCCAGATCACGCCCCATGGATCGAAGATCGACCAGATGAACAGCACCGTGAGTGCGATCGCCGAGAGCAGCGGCCATAGCGACGGTTGCGGCATGGCCCAGACGATCTGCGGTTTTGCATCGATCGCGGACGTCAGCGCGATTTCGCGCTTGCGGCTGCTCAGGCCATCGCATGCCGCCAGTGCATCGCGCTGCGTCCACAGCGGCACGGGGCTGTCCACGCACGGTAGCGCCGCGAAATTGTACGGCGGCGGCGGCGAGCTGGTCGCCCATTCCAGACCCGGCGCACGCCATGGGTCGTCGCGGGCAGGAGCGCCGCGTCGCCACGAAACGAAGACGTTCGCGATGAACAGCACAACGCTGACCGCGATCAGGTAAGCGCCGATCGTCGCATACAGATTCAAGTCATCCCAGCCCATTCCGGCCGGATATGTATAGATGCGCCGCGGCATGCCCCAGGCGCCGAGGTGATGCATCGGAAAAAACGTGAGATTGAAGCCGATGAAGAACGTGGCGAAGTGCCAGCGGCCCAGTTTCTCGCTCAACCGCTTCCCGCTGAATTTGGGAAACCAGTAATACACCGCGCCGACGAGCGGAAACAGGCCGCCGCCGATGAGCACGTAATGCAGGTGCGCGACGACGAAGTAGCTGTCGTGCAGCTGCGTATCGAGCGGCGCTGAAGCGACTTCGACGCCGGTCAGGCCGCCGATGACGAATGTAACGAGAAAGCCAATGACGAACAGCAACGGCGTTGCGAACAATGGGCGGCCGGTGCCGATCGTGGCAATCCAGCAGAAGATCTGGATCGACGCGGGTACCGCGATCGCCATGCTCGCGGCCGTGTAGAAGCTGTTGCCGAGCGCTGGCAGCCCGGTGGCGAACATGTGGTGCACCCACAGGCCGAACGCGAAGAAGCCGGTGGCGACGAGCGCGAGCACCATCGCGGTATGGGCGAAGATCGGCCGACGCGAAAATGCCTCGACGATCGCCGAGATCATGCCGAGGGCCGGCAGAAACACGATGTAGACTTCGGGGTGGCCGAAGAACCAAAACATGTGCTGAAAGAGCAGCGCGTCGCTGCCGCCGGCGACATCGAAAAAATGCGTGTGCACGAGGCGGTCGGCAATCAGAAAACTGCTCGCCAGCATGATCGCAGGCATCGCGAACACGACCATGAAGCTCGTGATCAGCATCGACCAGAGAAACAGCGGCATGCGCGCGAGTGTCATGCCGGGCGCGCGCGTCTTCAGGATCGTCGTGATCAATTCCACCGAAACGGCAAGCGCGGCGACTTCCGTGAACGTGATCATCTGCGCCCAGATGTCCGGGCCCTTGTTCGGCGAGTACTTCAGGCTCGCGAGCGGAACATACGAAAACCAACCTTGCGCGGGCCCGGCGCCCACGAGGAATGCGACATAAATCATGATGCCGCCGAACAGGTACACCCAGTAGCTGAATGCATTCAGACGCGGGAACGCGATGTTGCGAGTGCCGCACATCAGCGGCACGACATAGATCGCGATTGCCTCCATGACTGGCACGGCGAACAGGAACATCATCGAAGTGCCATGCATCGTGAACAGCTGGTTGTAGCGTTCGGGGCCGACGAGATCGTTCTGCGCGTGCGCCAGTTGCGTGCGCATGGTCAGCGCAAGCAGGCCGCCGAACACGAAGAATACGAAGGCCGTGACCAAGTAACGCAGGCCGATGCGTTTGTGATCGACCGTCGAGAGCCAACCCCGCAGACCTGGCTGGTCCGACCAGGTGCGCAGCAGGTCTGCGGAACCGTCGGCGAAGTGGGCTGGCGCCGGCATGCTCACTCCAGCGCGAGAAGGTAAGCGACGAGTGCGTCGCGCTGCGCAGGTTCCAGCGCAATGGTCGGCATCAGCGTGCCGGGTTTGTGGCGCTGCGGGTCGCTTATCCAGGCATCGAGCGATGGCGCGTCGAGCGGCAACGCTCCGGCGGCGAGTGTCGCTCGCGACGCCAGGTGCGTCAGATCCGGGCCCTGTTCCGATCCTGCGTACGTGCCACGTACGCTGTGGCACGACGCGCATTGCGCCGACGCGAACACTTGCGCGCCTTCGATCGCCGGCCGCGCCGCGGGAACCATTGCCGTTTGTGCCTGGCGGCTGCGCCAGCGCGCGAAGTCCGCATCATTTTCGACGACGACAACGAGACCCATTTTCGCGTGTTGCAGCCCACAGAACTCCGCGCACGTGCCGCGAAACGTGCCGGTTTGCCTCGGTGTCACTTCGAGCGTGTTGAGCCGGCCCGGAATCATGTCGCGCTTGCCGGCCAGTTGCGGCACCCAAAAACTGTGGATCACGTCGTCGGAAAGCAATTCGATGTGCGCCGTGCGCGCGACCGGCAGATGCAATTCGTTGGCGGTGATGAAACTGCGCTGCGGATCGGCATCGCGGTATTCGATGCGCCACCACCATTGCCGGCCGTTGATGCGGATGGTGAGATCGGCCGGCGCGGCCGACAGCAACTGGCGGTCGACCAGAAAACTCGCCAACGTCAGCACCACGATTCCGGCCGCGGTCAGCACGATCCAGCCGCGAAACGCCAATTGCAGCGAGCGCTCGGACCCCCGCGTGCGCGGGCGGGTGCGTGCGCGCCACGCGCGCCAGAGCAGTGCGAGCACGCCGGCGACGACGAGTGCGTACATGAGGCCGCACACCCAGTGCATCAGGCTCAGCAGCCAGTCGATCGCGATGGCCTGGTCGCCGGTCGGCCACAGCATCGACTGGGCATCCGGGTGATCTATCGGCGCGATCGAGGGGCTGAGCATCCGTGCTCCGATCCGCTCACACGGAATCGTCCCAAGGTTCGATTACGCTGTACTTGAGCAGCCAGCCGGCTTGTTCGTCGACGCCGTGGAACAACACATGCGCGTGCGGCGGCACCGGCGCTGCCGCGGAATAAACTTCGCGGATCGACGCGTGTGCGCGACGCATGCCCGGGTCGGACTTGAACGCTTCGATGGCGCCGATCTCGGCGGGACTTGCGCCGCCGATGCGCCAGGATTGCTCGAGCACGCCCGAGACGAAATGGCCGTCGCGATCGAGGCCCTGCAGCACGTCGTAGTTGCGCCGCGAAGCGAAGAATTCCGGAAACGCCTGGCCGACGGCGCTGTCGTAAGTCGCGGCCTGGCGGATTGCGACTTTCACGTTCTCCGGCACATCGAGCCGCAGCAAGTCGGCGAGGTTGCCGCGCACGATGTGCAAATCCGAACCGCCATACACGTCATGACCGCGATGATTGCGCGTGACGCATTGCAAGCCGTAATAGGCGATGCGCAATCCAGCGGCGGCGACTTCACCGATGCTGTAGGTCTGCGCGAGCTCGTAATTCTGCTCGACGACGGCGCCGTGTTCGTGCAGTTCGCCCGCATCGAGTTGCTCGACGACTTCGTCGAGCTCGTTTTCGTGGCCTGCAACCCACTGGCCGCCGCCGCCGATGCCGCGCGCACCTTTGATGCGCACGCGTCCGCGGCGCAGCAAGCTCAAGGCCGCGCGCCGCAGGTCCGCCGCGCTGAATGCGGAATAGCCCGGCAACACGACGCCGCGCAGATGTTCGGCGAGATGATGCGACCACGCTTCCGGTACGTGCGCATCGGGATCGATCGCGGCATGCGTGATCGCTTTGGTGGCGACGAAGTAGTCCGGCACCACGCCGCCGTACAGGTCGCCTTCATCGCGGATGCCGAGCTGTTTGGATTGCTCGCGCAGCAGCGTGTGCTGCGGCACGAAATAGATGTGACCCGAGCGGTGCTGGTCGGGGTCGTAGTCGCCGGCAAAATCATAGCCGAGCAGCGTGGCGAGCTGCTTGGCCATGGCGGCACGCGCGATCCGCTCGTGCCCAGGCCGGCTGCCGGGCGCGGGAAGCGTGACGACGCAGTGCTCATGCATGCACGAGACAACGCAAGGAAGGTGCCACGCACATGCAGCCGTTCAATTCACGTTGGGAATTCTCGTCGGCGCCGCTGCGACCAGCTTGCGAGTTGTGCGTAGCGTTCCAGATATTCGGAAGTCGTGCGCGCCAGCGGAAAACGCGTGCGCGCGGCCTCGCGGCAGGCGCGCGGATCGATGCGCTCGAGCGAGGCGATTGCCTGTGCCATCTCGGCGGCGCCGTCGACCAGATATCCCGTGACGCCGTGCTGCACGATGTCGACGAGCGCGCCGCTGCGATAGGCGATGACCGGCGTGGCGGCGGCGAGCGCTTCCATCGCCACGAGCGACGAAGTTTCCTCGACACGGCTCGGAATCAGCACGCAACGTGCGGCGGCGAGCAGGCGGCGTTTGCGGGCGCCGTCGATCGCGCCGATCCAGCGCCGCGCCGGATCCAGCCGCGGCTGAATCTCCTCGCGGAAATAGCGGCGATGTTCGGGCCAGGGAAACACGTTGCCCGCCAGCAGCAGCGGCATGCCGGCGCTTTTTGCTGCGTCGATCGCATCGTGAAATCCTTTCTCGCGGCACACGCGGCCGAGCATCAACGCGTAGCGGCGCTTGCTCAATCGCGGAAAACAATTCACGTCCACGCCATTCTCGATCGGAGCGAGCAGGGTCACGTCCGCCGGCGCACGGCGCGCCTGATCCGCCGAAACCGGCTGCAGCCAGGTATGCGGACGTGTCACGCGTAGCGCGCCGCGTTCGTACCAGGCCAGCGGCAGATGCAGGCTGACCAGCGCCGGCGGACCATAGCCCGGCAGGTAGGCGTTGTAGTCGGCGTCGTGGAAATGCATGACGTCGATGTCGTGATGCGCAAGCACGTTGTCGATTTCCGCGCGCACCTGCCGATGCACGCGCGGCCTGGCAAGTTCGTCTTGCGAGCCGAGGTGTGTTATCGGTACCAGTTGCCCGGCGATGCGCGAACCACTCGCGGCGACAACGATCGAGCGGTGCCCGTTGGCCACGAGCGCGCGATCGAGCTGCGCAACCACCTGTTCGGCGCCGCCGACCGGGTCATGCGTGACCGGCGCGAAGGGGTAGGCGACGTTGAGGACCGTAAGGCTCAGAACGTTCCCCGCAATTCGAATTCACTCATTGCCGCGGCAGCGCGCGTGTGCCAGATCGCCGTGCCGATCTGGAAATCCAGGCGATCGTAGAACGCCGAACCCGGCGGTGCGCGACGCGTGAAGTCGTAGGCGGGCGCGGCTCGGTAACGTTCGCGTTCGGTCGGAAAATTTGCCAGGAAATCGCGCTGGCTGCCAAAGCAGGCCAGCGCGCGCCGCTTGCGCTCGCTTTCGCCACGAGTGAGATTTGCCGTGTGTTCGATCTGACGCGGATCGCTCCAGAACTGGCCGAACACCGCGTCCTCGTTGCGCAGGTGATAGCCGGCAAACTCGATGATCTGCGGCACGTGCAGGCAGCGCCTGCGACGCAATGCGCAGGCGGCATGCACGCAGAATGCCGCAGCGTCGTGGTCGGGATGGCCATGTTCATACGCGTGCGTGATCACGGCGCTGACGTCGCCGAGATCGTCGCTGAACTGCTGGATCAGGCTCAGCAGATGCGCGCTGACTTCCTGATCGGCGCAGCCGTATGCGCGCAAGCTGCGCGGTTTCGCGCCGAGCACGCGCAACGCCGCATCGAGCTCCCGCCGGCGCGCTTGCGCATACTCGCAGCGTTCGGAAAAGCCGGCGCGTGCGGCATCGCGCATGTCGCGCGGCGCGCCATCGCTCAAGTGGATCAGGCGCCAGTCGTGCAATTTGTCGAGCCGCGCGCCGAGGCCGAGCGTCTCATCGTCCGGATGGGCAACGATCACCGCGACCGGTTCCGTGATCGCGATACCCGCGGCGAGTTGCGCGGACAGCGCTCGCGTTTCAATCCGCCGCGATCCGTCCGTAGCCAAGCTATGCGAATTTGGATTGAGCATCGAAGTCCTCCTGTGTCTCCTGTGCAGATCGCGCAAGCGCGTTGCGCACGCGTGTCACGACGCCGGACCAGTCGCCAGGCTGGCTTTGCCGGAACAGGCGCATGGTTGGATACCACGGTGTGTCGTCGCGCCCGACCATCCAGCGCCAATCGCAAGGCGTTGGCAGCAGCAGCCATGTCGGCAGCCCGAGCGCACCGGCCAAATGCGCGACCGCGGTGTCGACCGAGATGACAAGATCCAGATCAAGCATGCGCTGCGCCTGCTCGTACAGATCGGCACAAGCCAGATCGATTGCCGGCAGCGGGCAGCCGCGCGCGGTAAATTGCAACGAGGCCCAATGGACCTCGTGCAAGCTGCACAACGGCGCAAGCAAGCGCGCGGGAATGGATCGCGACGAGTCCCAACCGCCGGCACGCCAGGCGATGCCGACACGTCGGCGACCGCGAATCGGTCGTCGGGCGCGGGACGCCACGCGCAGATACGGCACGCGCGCTGGAATCGATTCCGCGCGCAAGCGCAGGATGTGCGGCAACTCCATGAGTTCGATATCGGCATCGCGCGCGATCTGCGGCGCAGCATCGTGCAGCGTTTCGACGCGGTCGACGCCGGGGATTGCGTGCAGCAAGCCGAGCAACTGCGGTTGCGCCCAGAGGATCACCTCGTGTGCTCGCGCGCGCAGCTGCGGCAGCAGGCGCACGAACTGGATCGTGTCGCCGAGACCGTGATAGCAATGCACGAGTACGCGCTTGCCTTCGAGCGGTCGGCCGTCCCACAGCTGCTGCAAATGCCGAGGCCGCGCGAAATTTTCCTCGCGGCTGTCCTGCCGCTGCGCCAACACGCGATCGCAGATCGCCCAGGCGCTGTCGAAATCGCCGTGGCGCATCGCCTGCATCCACGCGTCCATCGTCACTGCAGCGGGAAAGGCGCGCCGAAGCCGCTGCTCGGCAGGTGCAGATGCGCGGCCATCGCCGCACCGATATCGGCGAAACTTTCGCGACGCCCGAGCTCGCCACGAGCGATGCGCGGCCCGAATGCGAGCAACGGGATGCATTCGCGCGTGTGATCGCTGCCGGGCCAGGTCGGGTCGCAGCCATGATCGCCGGTGACGACGGCGACGTCGTCTGCGCGCAGTGTGGCGAGAAATTCCGGCATGCGCGCGTCGAATTCCTCGAGCGCCGCGGCGTAACCGGCCACGTCGCGCCGGTGTCCGTACAGCGTGTCGAAATCGACGAAGTTGGCGAACAGCAAACCACCGTCGCTCAGGTGTCGCGACGCGTCGATCACATCGTCGAACACATGCTCGTTGTCGCCGGAATGCAATTCGCGGCCGGTCGCGGCGTGGCAGAACAGATCGCCGATCTTGCCGACCGAAACGATCTCGCGGCCGGCGGCGGCGGCGGCGTGCAGCAGGGTCTGCGGCGGTGGCGCGATGCCGTAATCGCGGCGGTTCGCCGTGCGCGTGAAGCCATGGCGCGCGTCGCCGGTGAACGGTCGAGCGATGACGCGGCCGATGCGCAGCGGCGTCAGGAGTTCGCGCGCGAGTTCGCACAAGCCGTACAGACGCAGCAGGCCGAACGCATCTTCGTGTGCGGCAATCTGGAACACGCTGTCGGCCGAGGTGTAGCAAATCGGCCGGCCGCTGCGCAGGTGTTCAACGCCGAGTTCGGCGATGATCTGCGTGCCGGAAGCGTGACACGCGCCGAGAACGCCGGTGATACCGCCCTGGGCACACAGTGCTTCGATCAGCCATTGCGGGAAGCACGGCACGACGCGCGGGAAGTAGCCCCAGTCCAGTGCGACCGGGATGCCGGCGATTTCCCAATGTCCGGTTTGCGAATCCTTGCCTCTGGATTGCTCGGCGGCGCAGCCGGCATAACCGCGCTGCCAATGTTCGATTTCAAGCCCGGCCGGAACGCTTCCGGTGGCGCTGCGGCACGCCGCGCCGAGTCCGAGCGCCGCCAAGTGCGGCAGCCGCAACTTGCCCTCGCGGGCACCCGAGGCGTCGGCCTCGGACGCTGCGCAGCGTTGTGCGATATGGCCGAGCGTGTCGGCGCCACTGTCGCCATAGTTCGCGGCATCCGGCGCGCCGCCGACGCCAAGCGAATCGAGCACGAGGATGAACGCGCGGCTCACGTGGCGTGCTCCGCGCTGGCGATCGGTCGGTGCTGCACAGCGGACACACGCGGTGCGTAACGCCGCACCATCTGCGCACAGAATTCCGCGTAGCGCTCGGGCTCGCGCGGCGCGCTGGTGTGATGCGGCGCAAGCCCCAGATGTTCGGGCGTGAAACAGAATGTCGCGGTCACGTCGAATTCGGCGAGCGCCTGCATCTGCCGATCGAACCAGGCTAATGCCTGTGGACGGAAGCTGTCGGACCACGACAGACCCGTGCGCAGGTGGCGCACACCGAGCCGGCGCAACCAGCGCACGGCGTCATCGAGCCGGTGGTCTTCAAAATGGAACCATTGGCAAATGCCGAGTTGCGGCGTCAGCTCGGCAAAGTCGGCCAGCGCGACTTTCGGCGTGCCGTCTTCGCGCAGCAGGCCCATATGGAAATGCCGGTAGTACGATGACCCTTCCGCTTCCTTGTGACGCGTGGTCGCTTCCCAGGCGCGTGGCAAGTCATACAAGCTGTACCAGTGAATGCGCGGCGCGCGTCCGGACAGCAGCTGCGCGGTGCGACGCAGGCCCCACTCCTGCACCTCGTCAGCGCCAAAACTCGACACGCCGACTTCACTGACCCATACCGGCAATGTCGTGAGCGCGCGGATTTCGGCGAGCTTCTGCGGCCACTCGTCGATCTGCCAGAGGTTCCAGTCGAGCGGGAATCCGTGCACGGCGAGCGCATCGACATGATCGAGCACGCCGTGCGACTGCATGTTGCGAATGAATGCCGGATCGATCGGCGAAATGCCGCCGAGCACGCGCGTGAGCTGCGGGTTCTCGGCCTGGATCGCCGCGCCGGCGAGCGTGGCCATGCGCGCGAATTTTGACCAGTCCGGGTCGATTTGCGGATCCCAGTGCGATTTGTTGTTCGGCTCGTTCCAGAGCATCACGGCTTCGATCATGGCTGCGCCCCGGAAAGCAACGCAGTTGGCGCCGTGTGCGCGTCGGCGCGCATGCCGCCGCCGTCGGCCGCGAGCAGACGCATGGCTTCGCGATAGCCATCGAGCGTGCCTACGTCCAGATAGGTCTGACCGGCTTTGCGCGCCAGCGCGCGTCCGCCGCGCGCGAGCCAGGCGTTGACGAGCGTGCCGATGTATTCGTCGTGTGGCTCGCGCGCGAGCCACAGGTCGTGCAACTCGCGCAGTACGCGTGCCGGCATTTTGAACGCGCCCCAGATCCAGTTGGTGCCGGGGTTTTCCTGTTTCACCCGGATCTCGATCACGCGTTCGCCGTCCACCGTGACGGCATCGAATAATTGCGGCTGATCGACCGGAAACAGCAGGAATGAGAGCTGATCATTCGGCAACGATGAGAGCGCATCGGCCGGAAACCAGATCGTGTCGGGCAGGCCGACGGCGACGGTCTCGTCGCGGCTGATCAGCGGCAACGCGCGGAAGATCGCATCGCACAGACCGGCCGGTTCGGATTGCACCGCATAGACGATGTCGGCGCCGCCGTAACTCGCGCCGAAATATTCGAGGATGTCCGACTTGCCCGAGCCGATCACGAAGCACAGTTTGTCGGCGCCGCTGCGGGTCAGGCGCTCGACGAGGTATTCGGCCACCGCGCATGGGCGGCGGGCATCGCCGCGCTCGCGGCCGCCGACCGGCAACAGCTCCTTGGAAAAGGCCAGCGGCTGGATGCGGCTGCCGCGTCCGGCGGCGGGAATCACGCCCCACATGCGCCGACTCCCTGGAGCGGGTTGGGCTGTGTCGACGTCTGCGCGTGCGGGTGCGCGATCGTGCTTTCCTCCAGCAACGCGACCAATCGTTGCGCGCGGTGCATCGAGGTGTGTTCGTCGAGCGTGCGCTCGCGCGCCGCCGCTCCGACGGCTCGCAGCGTGGCATCCTCCATCGCCAACGCGGCCAGTGTGTCCTGCGCGGTGCGCGCGACGAGGATTTCCGCATGCGGCCGGTAAAAGGCATCGAGTCCGGCCCACTCGTCGCTGAGGATCGCGACGCCGCACGCGGCCGCTTCGAACAGGCGTCCGGACGGACAAAAGCCGAGCCGCGACATGTGTGCGCGCGTGACGTTGAGCGTGAGGCGCGACGAGCACAGGAATGCGGCGTGCTCGTGCGGCGGCAGATGGCGGTCGAAGTATACGTTTGCACTCCACGGGAAATCGTGCGGATATTGCGCGCCGGCCATGCGGAACCTGCGCTGCGGACACAAGCGCGCCGGCAGCACGAAGAGTTCCTCGAGGATGCGCTGGCGATCCGGCGCAAAGGTGCCGAGCCACGACAGGTCGGCGGCGAAGCGGTCCTGCGCGGGCACCGGCCGATGCACATCGGGATCGACGTGCCCGTACAGCGCCTCGACCCGGCGCGCGCCGAGTCTGTCGTGCAACATGCCCAGTGCCGCGCCGCCGGTGTAGCTCAGCACCAGATCAAAATCGCGCAAGCCGTCCGCACCGATGTAAGGAACCGGTTCCCCCTGTTCCAGGCGCGCCAGCGTCACCGGCGTGTCCAGATCGTAGAACACGGTGAGCGGGCGTTGTGCCTCGAGCATTGCACTGCGTGCCGATAATGCATCGGCGCAGTACGAAGTGACGATCGCCGCGTCGGCTTCGGCCAGTTCGCGCTGCGCCCGCGCGCGCACGTCGTCCCAACTCGAGTAGAACACGAGCTCGCCGCAGGGCAGCGTGAGCCAGTCGCGCGTTTGCGCGTAGTACGGCACATCGCGCTCGAAGAACACGACCTCATGACCGAGCTGCGCGAGCGCTTTGCACAGGCCTCGCCACAACGTTGCATGGCCGTTGCCCCAGGAAGAACTGATCGTAAGGCCGAAGATGACGATTTTCATGCGGCGGCAATCTCCTCGTTGGCGCAGTAGAAGCGGGTGCCGTGATGCCACAGCACATGCATTGACGCCGGCGCGACGTCGAGCTGCGTATAACTTTGTGCGGGCAGTCCGCGCGCGCGCAGCAGCAGTGCGCGTACGACTTCCGCATGCGTGACGATGACGAGCGTGCGCCCGCTGAATTGGCTCGCCAGACGTTGCAGGCAATCCATGGCGCGGTCACGAACTGCTGCAATCGTGTCGCCCGCGGGCGTCGACGCCACGTCCCGCCGCTCGTTCCAGCATCGCCATTCCGGATCCTGCGCGAGCGCGGCAAACGATTGCCCGGACCAGCTGCCGAAATCGATTTCGTCCAGCTCGCTGACGATGCGCATTGCGCAGTCGACGCGCTGAGCGATGGCGGCGCCGGTCTGCGCGGCGCGTCGCCGCGGACTGCTGGCGACCAGCGCAACGCGTTCGCGCGCGATGCGGGCAGCCAACTCGCGCGCCTGCGCGCGTCCGCGCACGTCGAGCGGCGCGTCGATCGCGCGTCCGAGCAAGGTATCGTCAGTCCGCGCGCACGTCGCGTGCCGAACGAGCACGAATCGAGTAGTCATGTTCCACCTGGCCTCGATCGGCCGGCACACGGCGCAAAGGGATCGGTTCGTCGGCGGCGCCGTGCAGACGAATGAATTCCAGCGTCAGTTCGCGGGCGAGATGATCCGGGAACTGCTGCGGCGGAGATTTCATGAAGTAGCTCGCCGGACCGACCAGCGCACCTCCGAGCTTCTTGTCGAGCGCCAACTTGGCGCAGCGCACCGCATCGATGACGACGCCGGCCGAATTCGGCGAATCCCAGACTTCGAGCTTCACCTCGATGTTCAGCGGCGTGCCGCCGAACCCGGTCCCTTCGAGGCGTATGTATGCCCATTTGCGATCGGTCAGCCACGACACGTGATCGCTCGGGCCGACATGAATGTTTTCCTCGGCCACTTCGACCTGGCTGGTCACCGAACGTGTCTTCGACAGCTTCTTCGAAGCCAGGCGTTCGCGTTCAAGCATGTTCTTGAAATCGGAGTTGCCGCCGAAATTGAGCTGATAGGTGTGGTCCAGCGACACTCCGCGCTCGCGCATGAGGCTCGCCAGCACGCGATGCAGAATCGTGGCACCGACCTGGCTCTTGATGTCGTCGCCAAGCAGCGGCAGGCGCGCCTGTTCGAAGCGGCGGCGCCACAAGGGGTCGGAGGCGATGAACACCGGTATGCAGTTGACGAACGCGCAGCCGGCTTCGAGTGCGCGCAGCGCGTACCATTCGGTAGCGCGTTGCGAACCGACCGGCAGATACGAGACGAGGATTTCCGTGCCGGTGCGCTTCAAGATCGCGGCGACGTCGTCTGCTGCTTGCGGTGATTCGGGGATGTCATCGCGTAGATACGCGCCGATGCCATCGAGCGTCGGGCCGCGTGCGACCGTTACGCCTGTCGGTGCGATGTCGGCGAACACTCGCGTGTTGTTCGGTGCGCAGCGCAACGCGTCGGCAAGATCGCGGCCGACCTTGCCGGCGTGGATGTCGAACGCCGAAACGATTTCGATGTCGCGCACGCGATAAGGACCTACCGACGCATGCATCAACCCGGGCACTGGCTCCTCGTCGCCCGCGTCACGATAATACGTGAGCCCCTGCACGAGCGAGGAGGCGCAATTGCCGGCACCAACGATGCCGACGCGCACGGTTCTGGAATTCATTCGCTCTCCTTGCGATAGCGACCGATGTGTCCGAATGCGGGCAAAGATGCATTTACTATGCAAGCCCGTCGGAGCGGGAAATTTTGCGAGCAGGCCGGCGCTTTCGTTCGTGCGTCAGGTAACAAATCGCCAGCGCACGTATATTTTTTTCGGGCAAAAATGTTTGCGCGATGGCGGCCGCGGGCTTGCGAAATACCGGCATGGGCGACAGCACCGGTCGTGACGAGCGAAATACCCGATGACATCGCCCTGGAAATTGATATTGCACTGGCCATTCCGAGGGGTCGGTCGACATTGAAAGCGTGGCCTTGTTCGCGGCATCGGCCGACATTGAACGCAGTGCAGCGACAGAGTAGCCTGCAGCGACCATGGAAAAGGAGGTCGCTGCTATGCCACAGAATCTGATTCAGCACATCGAATGGACCACGCGCGATGCGCAGCGCCTGCGCGAGTTTTACGGCCGCATCTTCGACTGGAAGTTTCGCGAGGCGATGCCGAACTACACGTTGATCGAAGGCTTGGGCGGAATTTTCGATGCGCCCGATCCGCAGATGCCGATCGTGATCACGCCATACGTCAACGTGCGCGATCTGGGAGAGACGGAAGCCAAAGTCACGACGGCCGGCGGCCGGATCCACAAGTCGCGACAGGAAGTACCCGGCATGGGCTGGTTTACGCTGTTTTCGGATCCCGACGGCAACGTGATCGGCCTGTGGCAAGCCATGCAGCAAACGCCAGCCAGGATGCCGGCGCGCAAGAAAGCAGCAAAGAAGACTGCGCGTAAAGCAGCGGCGAAGAAAGGAGCGGCAAAGAAAGCTGCGACGAAGAAAGTCGCGAAAAAAGCCGCCAAAAAGAGCGCACGCAGACGGCGCTGAATCGATCCGCAACCCGCGGCGCCGGCTGAATGCCGGCACCGCGATGGCAAAGATCGTGCTCGGCATCCGGCATGAGCACGCAACTGACAGGGTTACGCCAGGGTCGCCACGCCGGGCACGCCACGCGCATCACCGGACGCCAAGGCAGCGGTGGCGCGTTTCGTCGCACCACGACGCTACTGCGGTTCGCGCTGAAATACCGGCACCTCATCAGCGCCGCTGACACGCGCGAACGCGAGAGCGCCGAAGATGCCGCGGCATTCGCGCACGATATCGAGGCGCTCGGCCCGGCCTTCATCAAGATCGGTCAAGCCTTGTCGATTCGCCCGGATCTGCTCCCGCCAGCCTATTCCAAGGCGCTGGAGCAATTGCAGGACGATATCGACCGCGTGTCGTTCGAAACGATTCGCGCGACGATCGAAACCGACCTTGGCGTGCGCCTGGATCGCGCATTCGAAACGTTCGACCCGGAACCGCTTGCCGCTGCATCGCTGGCACAGGTGCATGCCGCCACGTTGCGTGGTGGCCGCGCCGTCGCCGTGAAGGTGCAGCGCCCGCGCATCCGCGAGGACATTCGCGCCGATCTTGCCGTGCTCTCGCGACTGGCGCGCGCGGTGGACAGTTTCACGGAGCAGGGCCGCCGCGTGCTGTTCGAGCAGTGGATCACGGAGATGTCCGACACGCTCGCGGAAGAACTCGATTATCGCCGCGAGGCCGACAACCTGCGCGCGTTCCGCGGACATCTGCTCGCGTATCAGACGCTGCAGGTGCCGGCGCCGATCGACGATTACACGCGCGGCCGCGTACTGACGATGGAACGCATCGAAGGCACCAAGGTCGGTACGGCGATCAACCTGCGCCGGCTCGAACAACCGCTCGGGGATTATGCGAAGGATCTGTTGCGTGCCTATCTCGACCAGATTTTCGTGAACGGACTCGTGCACGCCGACCCGCATCCTGGCAACGTCATGCTCACGCAGAGCGGCCTCGCTCTTGTGGACCTCGGGATGGTCGCGCGCCTGAGTCCGCGCACGCGCGATGCGCTGTTCTGCCTGTTCGGCGCAGCGATCGAAGGCGAGGGCGACGAAGTCGCGCGCCAGACGATCGAACTCGGCGAGCATTTCGAGTTCTTTGATGAGGCGCGCTGGCTGCGCTCGTGCAACCGGCTTATCACGCGTTTCGCGACGCAAAACGAACGCACCGGTTTCGGCGCTGGCGCGCTGCTGATCGAGCTGACGCGGCAAAGTGTCGCCGCCGGATTGCGGCCGTCGGCGGAAATCGCCTTGCTCGGCCGCACCCTGCTCGCGCTCGAAGGCGTCGCCGCGCTGCTGTGTCCGGAGCTTGACGCGCGCGATGTCGTGCGCGAGCACCTCGCGTCGATTGCGGCGCGGCGAATCGCGCAACAAACGTCCTTGCATGCGATCAGTCGCGAGCTGGTCGATGTCGCCGCATTGGCGCGTGAGCTGCCGCGCCAGTCGCGCGCACTGCTCGATACGCTTGCGCGCAATCGCCTGCGCGTGCGCATTGCGGGACTCGAGGAGTCGCGCCTGCTCGAGAACCTGGGCAAGATCGCCAACCGCATCTCCACCGGACTCATTTCCGCGGCGCTGCTGATCAGCGCAGTACTCGCATTGCGCATTCCCGCCGGGCCGCAGTTGCTCGGTTATCCAGCGCTGGCGCTCGTGTTGTTCGTACTCGCATTCGTGCTCGCCGTTGGCATCGTCCTCAGCGCGCTGATTTCGGACCGCCGCGTTTCTCGCTACCGCACGCGGCGTCGTTGAAATCGAGCGACGCCCGCAATCTGCGCACTGGCCAGTGCGCGAAACGATGCCCTCTGCTCTTGAGAATTCCGTTCCAGTACGCGAAGCTGCGAGCAGTGCAGCTGAGATTTCCGGAGTAACTCATGATCGGGCGAGTGCCGCCGCTCGTTGCCGGTCGCCGGCGATTCGTCCAGGGACTCGCGCTCGGCGGTCTCGCCGCGGTGGTTGGCCTGCGCGGCCGCGCGTCGTGGGCGGGGTCCGGTGTTACCACGGTACCCGAGTTGTCGGGTAGCGAATTCGATCTGGAAATTTCCGAGTTGCCGGTCAACTTCACTGGCTCGCCGCGTGTCGCCACCGCGATCAACGGTTCGTTGCCCGGTCCGATCCTGCGCTGGCGCGAAGGCACTGAGGTCACGTTGCGCGTGAGCAATCGCTTGCGTGTGCAGACCTCGCTGCATTGGCACGGCATCCTGGTGCCGGCCAACATGGACGGCGTGCCGGGTTTCAGTTTCCCCGGCATCGCTCCGGGCGAAACTTTCGTGTATCGATTTCCGATAAGGCAAAGCGGCACCTATTGGTACCACTCGCATTCGAAGTTTCAGGAACAAACCGGCGTGTTCGCGCCGTTGATCATCGATCCGGTCGGGCCGGATCCCATTCGTTCCGATCGCGAGCACGTGGTGATGCTCAACGATTGGACCGACCAGGATCCCGACGTCATTTATTCCACGCTCAAGCGCCAGAGTGACTTCTTCAATTTCGCGCAACCCACGGCGCCGGAATTTTTTCGCGACGTGGGCTCGATCGGCATGCAGCAGGCGCTGGCAAAACGCAGGATGTGGAACCGCATGCGCATGCTGCCGACGGATTTGTCGGATGTCTCCGCTGCCACCTACACGTATCTCATGAACGGCACGACGCCGGCCCAGAACTGGACCGGGCTGTTCCGACCCGGCGAGCGCGTGCGCCTGCGCTTCATCAATGGCTCGGCATCGACGTTGTTCGACGTACGCATTCCGGGTTTGACACTCACCGTTGTCGCCGCCGACGGGCAGGCCGTCGATCCGGTCGATGTCGACGAATTCCGCATCGCCGTCGCCGAAACCTACGACGTGATAGTGCAGCCGCAAGCGGATCAGGCGTTCACGATCTTTGCACAAGCGATGGATCGTTCCGGCTGTGCGCGCGGCACGCTCGCGCCGCGCCCCGGCATGCAAGCGGACGTGCCGCGCGTGGATGCGCGTCCGTGGCTGAGCATGGTCGACATGATGGGCTCGATGGCGATGGACCACATGCAACACGGCGAAACGCAGCACGAGAGCGGGGAGGGCATGTCGCATGAGACCATGCAAGGCATGCAACACGGCATGCACGGCATGGATCACTCGGCCATGCCGGGCATGCTCCGAGGCGCACGCAAAGATACGGAGACGCCGCAGGTGCGACACGCGCGCACCGAGTACGGCTATGCCACGGACATGCGCGTTGACACGCCGCGCACGAATCTCGACGATCCGGGCGTTGGTTTACGCGACAACAACCGGCGCGTGCTCACCTACGCCGATCTGCACACGCTTGGCGGTTCACTGTACAAAACGCCGCCGCAACGCGAAATCGAATTGCACCTGACCGGCAACATGGCACGGTTCGTGTGGTCGTTCGACGGCCAGAAATTCTCCGACGCGCGGCCAGTGCATTTCCGCTACGGCGAACGCCTGCGCATCGTGCTCGTCAACGACACGATGATGACGCACCCGATCCATCTGCACGGCATGTGGAGCGAGGTGGAGAGCTCCGGCGGCGAGTTTCAGGTGCGCAAGCACACAGTGAATGTGCAGCCGGCGCAGCGTGTCACGTATCTCGTCAACGCCGATGCGCCCGGGCACTGGGCGTATCACTGCCATCTGCTCTATCACATGGAAGCGGGCATGTTTCGCGAAGTGGTGGTTGCTTGAAATACCGTCCACTACCTCGCAAAAGATTGAACACAGCGGGGGCAGGGTGGCTGGCGGTCGCCGCGATCGGCACGGCGACCGCAGCGGCGCAGCAACAACCACCGCCCGATGCACCGCCGGTCACCACACAATCGGAAGAATCCGTGGTGCACGACATGAGCAATATGGACACGTCGTCCATGCAAGGTGGAAAGCCGCCGCCGCAGGCGCGCGATCCGGATTATTCGGAAGGCCGACCCATGAGCACGTTGCCGGGCATGTCCGATTCGATGAATGACGATGCTCGATTCGGCAAGGTGCTGATCGATCAGTTGGACTACGTGCACGGCGCCGAGGCGAATGGCGTTGCGATCGACGCGCAGGCATATTACGGTGGCGACGCCAACAAGCTCTGGTTCAAGCTCGATGGCGAACGCACGGGCGGACAGCTGCGCGATACCCGCAGCGAACTGCTGTGGGATCACGCCGCGAGTGCGTTCTGGGATTCGCAGGTCGGTGTGCGTCACGATTTCGGCGACGGCCCGAGCCGCACGTGGGCGGCGTTCGGAGTCCAGGGTTTGTCGCCATACTGGTTCGACATCGAAGCGACGGCTTATGTCGAGCAGTCGGGTCGTACCGCTGCGCGTGTGGAAGCCGAATATGACGTCATGCTGACGCAGCGACTGATCTTCACGCCCGATCTCGAGATCAACGCGTACGGCAAGACCGATGCCGCGCGGCGCATCGGCGCGGGCCTGTCCGATATCGAATTGGGATTGCGCCTGCGCTATGAGATCTCGCGACAATTCGCCCCGTACATCGGTCTCGACTGGAACCGTCGAGTCGGGAAAACCGCTGATCTGGTGCGCGAGGCGGGCGAGCCGGCATTCGATCACGCACTCGTTGCGGGCGTGCGTGTCTGGTTTTGAGGATATCGCTTTCGGGTTATCGGCAATGGCGCACTCGTGGGCTGAGCTGACGAGGCGAGCGCCGAACAATTAAGAGCGCATGCTGCGTTTCCGCGGCTATGTATACATGTGTGTTACTCGGGCCGGGCGATGAATGCGAAGCACACCGTATGGGCATTGCCGTTTACAGCGTCATAGCCAAGCTGAACGAGCTCGCGCACGTTTCCGCGCTACTGAAATCACCATGACGTTCGTGGGGTGTATTCGTTCCTCACGGCTGCTAGTATTCGATCAGGGGAGCTGCAGCTAGCGGCTTGGTTTCGACAGGGGGTTACACGATGCGCGCATTCCGTTCTTTCCTCGGTGGGAGCGGCCGTCGCCTATTTGGCGCGATCTCGGCGCTTGGATTGGCACTCGCTGCTCCCGTTGAGGCTTCGACGCTGGATCCTTCCGGGAACCTCGATACGGCTTTCGCGACCACCGGCAAGGCGCAGTTCAACTACAAGACCGTGACCGTAGCCTCCGACGCCCGCGCGATCATCCAGCAGGCGGGCGGCAAGGTGGTCATCGGCGGCGGTTCGAACAACGGCGTCTTCAAGGATTACCTTGTTTTCCGGATGAATCCGAACGGCACGCTCGATCCTTCGTTCGGCGCCGCTTCGTTCGGGTTAGCTGGCGTCACGATCGTCGACATGAGTTTCGACGATCACATCAATGCGCTCGCGCAAAATTCCGATGGCAGCCGTTTCTGCGGCGGAGGCATCAGCAACTGGGACTTCGGCGTCGCGTGTTTCACGCATGACGGCATTCTGGACACCAACTTCAACAAGAACGGGGCCTCGCCGGGGACTTTCAAGTCGAATGCGCCGGGATCGGGAGGCGGTGGCCGCATTCTCGGCATGATGTTTGATCGCAGCGATCGCCTCGTTGCAATCGGTTACGCGCCGGGTCCCAGCACTCGCGACGTGTTCCTGCACCGCTTCAATACCGACGGCACGGACGACAACTCGTTCGGGACTAACGGTTGGGTGAGAATCGACGTCAATGGAGGTTCGGATCGAGGATTCGACGTCGCCGTGCTCAAGGGCGCTACCGTGGCAACGGACCAGCTCGTAGCCGTCGGCACGAACGGGACCAGTCCGTTCATTGCCATCCTCAACGCGAACGGTTCGCTCGACACTTCGTCGCACACGCTTACCAGCACGAGCGGCATTTTCAATCCCGCCGTGAAACCGCAGGGCCAGAGTATCTTCGAAGGTGTTGCGGTCGATTCGAGCAAGAACATCTATGTGACGGGGCAGGGCCCGAGCGGCGGGTTCTACGTCGAGAAATACGATCTCGGTCATGCGGCGGCGACCGCGCAGACGAGCAATCTCGGCACGACCGGGGGCGATGTCGGCTTCCGCGTGCGCGTTGCGACCGTGAGCGGCAACGAGCGCGTATACGCCAGCGGCACCAACAATAACGGTACCGACTTCCAAGTCGCGCGGTTCAAGCTTGACCTGACCAACGAGTTCGACACGACCACCAGCCTTTCTAGTGGCAGCGATTTCGCCTACGACGTTGCTGTCGATCAAACCACGGGGTACATCACGGCGACGGGTTCCACGTTCAATGATCTCAATACCGTCGGAGTCACGCGGTATGAGCCGGTGAATGGCAACCTCGACACCGGGTTCAACGGCACCGGCAAGTACTATGCGGCAATCCAGGGCGGCAGCGGCGACTTCGCGGCCGCGTTTGCGGTGCAAACGGACGGCAACGCAATCCTTGCGGGAACGACGTTTACCGCCAACGGCGATTACGATCTTCTCGTCGCGCGCGTCAAGACGGACGGAACGCGCGACACCAGTTGGGCGAATGCCACGGGAGGCTGGGATCAGCGCGGCTTCTCGGCCGGCAGCGCGGAGCAGATGTACGCCGGCGGTGTCGCGATCGACAGTACCGGCAAGGCTGTCGTCGTGGGCACGAGCAACGGCTATTTCGCCGTGCGCTACAACACGAACGGCACGCTCGACACTAGCTTCAATCCTTCCGGCTCGGTCCCCGGCACTCTGCTCGGCAACTGGGGTACGAACAGCGAAGGCAAGATCGTCGCGCTCGATTCGAACAACAACGTGATCGTTGGCGGCGACATTTCGAGCGGCGGTGGCTTCAGGTTCTCGCGGCTCGCGGCATCCAATGGCGCGTTGGACACGACGTTTACTACTCCCGGTTCGACGGCTGGCACAGCGGCGGTTTCTTTTGGGACGACCGACGAACTGAAAGCGATGGCGATTGATCCAAGCGGCAAGATTGTCGCGGCAGGCGAATGCGTTTCAGGTGGGTTCTTCAAGATGTGCCTCGCGCGCCTGAACAGCAATGGCACGCTGGACACGACGTTCAATGGGACCGGCAAACAGTTCCTCACCGGTGTGGGAGTCGCGGCCGACACGTTCGATATCCGCTCGTTGCAATTGCTGCCTGACCTCGATACTGCGAGTGCGACCGACTACAAGATCGTGGTCGCCGGACAGTACGTGCAATCGAGCCCGTCCCAGGCGATGTGGTTGGCCGCGCGTTTCAATATGGACGGCTCTCTCGACACGTCGTTCAACGGCACGGGTTATCACACGTTGGCGCCCGGCTTCGACACGACGACGTCGAAACCCTATGTCGGTTCGGCGAATTCCGTGGCGCTTCAATACGACGAGAAGCTTATCATCGTCGGCGAAAGCGCCCAGCCCGATCCGCTCAATGCCTGCTGTGTTCTGGAGCGACTCATCACAGTGGCGCGCCTGAATTGGGACGGGTCGCTTGATACGACATACGGATCGAGCAGCGCGAACCCGGGCTTCACTTATACGAGCTTCGGCAGCGATCCGAGCGAAGCGTATCAAGCCTATGTTTATCCGCAGACCAACTCCACGCTTAAAGGTCGCGCGCTGCTCGCGCCATTCATCGTCGCGAGCGATTTCGCGATGGCACGCTACCAAGCCGATCCGGCACTCGTCGGCACGAGCGCAGCGCCGGTCCTTGACCCGGCGAGTGACCTTGGCCGCAGCAATACCGACAAGATCACGAAAGACGGTACGCCAACCTTTACCGGAACCTGCAGCCAGGGCGAGACCGTCTATCTACTCGTCGATGGCGTAAACACACTGCCGCGCACACGCCAGATCTGTCCCGCACCACTTGTTGTCGGTGGTCAGAGCACCTACACGCTGACCCCAACGCTCTCGGGTAGTCCGCGCAAGACATATAGCATTTCGACGATCACTGCAAGCGGGGTTGGTGATACCGGCCTGTCGCCATCGCCGTCGCTGTCGGTCACGATCGATACCGAGATCAATCCGGCTGTCACTATTACCAGCCCGACGGCAGGGAGCAATCAGCTGCCGAACGTTTCGGTCATCGGGACCTCCGAAGCTGTCGCCGCGATCGTCGTCACGACCAATAATCCCAAGGGCGGCGGCTGCGCTGCGGGCTTAGTGACCGCGGACGGCAACGCTGACGGTTCCGGTACCGGCAACTGGACTTGCAGCAATACCGGTTTCACGCAGGGCCCGCATACGATCACCGTGAAGCAGACGGACCTCGCCGGCAATGCCGACAACGTCGGCGTGACGCGTAGCTTCAGCGTCAAAGTGCCGACCACGACGGGCATCGTAAGCAGCGTGAACCCGTCCAAATACGGTCAGCCGGTGACGTTCACGGCGACCGTGACGCCGGGAGCGAACGCGGATCTTTCGCTCAACGGCACGAACGTGCGTTTCGTCGAAGGTGCGACCACACTCGCGACGGTAGCACTCACCGCTTCGGGGGTAGGCCAAGCCGGTACAGCAACCTTCACGCCGTCGGGCCTGGGCCTGTCGGCTGCAACGCACACGATCCAGGCGGTATACGATGAGAATGCGAACTGGCTTGCAAGCTCTGCCAGTGTCGACCAGGTGGTACAGAAAGCCGACACGGCTACGGCTCTAACGAGCTCGGTCAATCCGACGGTATTCGGGCAATCCACGACGTTCACGGCGACGGTCACGTCCGTCGCGCCGGGTGCCGGCGTGCCGCCCGGAACGGTGACATTTTTGGACGGCGGTGTTTCGATCGGCACGGGGTCGCTTAATGGCAGCGGCGTGGCCACGTTCTCCACGACTGCTCTGGGTGTCGGCAATCACACCATCACGGCGAGCTACGGGGCTACGAGCAACTACAACGGCAGCACCGGTTCGCTGACCGGTAACCCGCAGGTCGTCAACAAGGCGAACACGGTTACGGTTGTTACTTCGTCGCCCAATCCGTCCATCCTGAGCCAGAGTGTGACGTTCACGGCAACGGTGAGCGCTGTTTCCCCCGGCGCGGGTACGCCGAGCGGAACTGTCACATTCCTTGACGGCGGCAATTCAATCGGTACCGGTACGTTGAATGGATCGGGAGTTGCGACATTTACGACCTCCGCCTTGGCCGTGGGCAATCACACGATCACGACCAGTTATACGGGTGACGGCAATTTCAACGGTAGTACCGGTTCTCTCACGGGCAATCCGCAGGTCGTCAACAAGAAGCCCACGACAACGGCGCTGATCTCCGCGCCGAAGCCGTCGGTATTCGGTCAGTCCGTTACGTTTACGGCGACCGTTGCGGTGACCTCACCTTATACCGGAACGCCAACGGGCACCGTAACATTCCTTGATGCCGGAAACTCTATCGGCACCGGCACGCTCAATGGCTCCGGTGTAGCGACATTTAGCACATCAGGCCTGAGCGTCGGTACCCACACGATCACTGCCAGCTATGGTGCGGATGGGAATTTCGACGTCAGCACTGGCACGCTCAGCGGCGGTCAGTCCGTGGGCAAGGCGAACACGAACACCGCGTTGGTTTCATCGATCAACCCTTCCGTATTCGGTCAGTCCGTGACTTTCACGGCGACGATTTCGGCCACGGCGCCAGGCGCTGGAACACCGACCGGAATAGTCACGTTCCTTGACGGGGGTAGTTCGATCGGGACGGGAACTCTGAGCGGCGGAGTAGCCACATTTACTGCCTCCGCTTTGATCGTAGGCAATCACACGATCACGACCACGTACCCCGGTGACGGGAGCTTCAACGGCAGCGGCGGATCGCTGACCGGCAATCCGCAGGTGGTCAGCAAGGCCGATACGACCAGCGCGGTCACCTCATCAGCAAATCCATCGTTGCTCGGCCAGTCGGTGACTTTCACCGCGACGATTTCCCCTGTGGCACCGGGAGGCGGAACACCGACGGGTACCGTAACGTTCCTGGACAACAATGTATCCATTGGTACCGGGACGCTGAGCGGTGGCGTGGCCACCTTTACGACCTCCGCGCTTGCGTTGGGTAACCACCCGATCACGACGACCTACGCGGGTGACGCCAACGTCAATGGCAGCGGCGCCACCTTGACTGGCGATCCGCAAGTGGTGAATAAAGCGGACACGACGATCGTGGTGACTTCGTCGGTCAACCCTTCGGTGTTCGGTCAATCGATCGCCTTCACTGCAACGATTTCGCCGATATCGCCGGGCTCGGGCACCCCCACAGGGACAGTGACCTTCCTGGACAATAACGTGGCGGTCGGCACGGGCACGCTCGTCGCCGGCGTCGCGACCCTCACGACGTCTGCACTGGCCGTTGGCAGTCACCCCACGACAGCCACCTACCCGGGTGATGGCAACTTCAACGGCAGCAGCGGCACTTTGACCGGCGATCCACAGGTGGTGAACAAGGCTGGTACAACAACGAGTGTCACCTCGTCACAGAACCCGCAAATGGTCGGATTACCCGTGACGTTCACGGCGACTATTTCCGCTGCGGCACCGGGAGCCGGCACACCGACGGGTAGCGTGACGTTCCTCGATGGCGGCAAATCGATCGGCTCGGGCAACTTGAGTGGAGGCGTCGCTACGTTCACGACCTCCTCGCTCAAGCCAGGCAGCCGCACGATCACGACTGCTTATGCCGGCGACGCCAATTTCAATGGCAGCACCGGGTCGCTCACCGGCAATCCGCAGGTGATGACACAGGCCAGCACAGCGATAACAATCAACTCTTCGCAGCCGACGATCATGTTGGGTGACAACGTGACGTTCACGGCGATCGTGACCACCCCGGCCGGAACGGCGCCGGGTATCGTAACGTTCTTCGACGGCAATACGCCGATCGGGGACGGCGTGCTCGCGACGGTCGGCGCTAATGATCAGGCGACCTTCACGACGAGTCTGCTCTCGGCGGCCGGCTCACCGCATTCCATTACTGCAACCTACCAAGGCGCGACTAGTTTTGCGATCAGCACGTCCGCGCCGATCTCCGAGACGGTCAATCCGCGAGCGACCACGATAGGCGTGGTTGTTAATCCGACGACAGTCGTCGTTGGACAATCGAGCACCTCGACGGTCACCGTGACCGACAGCGGCTCGGTGCCGCCGGGCACGGCCGATACATTCGCAACGACCGGTGCGCCCGCGATCGGACGTACCGGATTTACCGCTACTCTGTTCGGCGGCGGTTTGGTACTGGTCGCAGGCGGTACTGACGCCAGCAATGCTGTACTCGGCAGCGCGCAAATCTATAGCGAGACGGGCAGCGGATTCGGCTTGGCGGGCAACTTGACCACCGCACGCACCGGTGCGGTCGCGGTATTGCTGCCCAACGGTGAAGTACTCGTGGCGGGTGGATCGAGCGACGGCACAGCCAATGGTGCGCTGAATACGGCCGAGCTGTTCGATCCGGCGGCCGGCACGTTCACGCCAACGAGTACCACCATGACCGCGGCACGCCTCGGCGCGAGCGCAGTGCTGCTCAATAGCGGCAAGGTGCTGCTCGCGGGCGGCGCCAACTCCGGCGGTGCGCTCAACTCTGCCGAGCTTTACGATCCGGTGACCGACACCTTCGCCTCCAGTGGAAACTTGAATGCGGCCCGCACGGGCGCGAGCGCGACATTGCTCGAAAGCGGCAAGGTCCTGATCGCCGGTGGTTCGAGCGACGGCACCGTCAACGGCGCGTTGAACAGCGCGGAAGTATTCGACCCAGCCGGCAACGCAGGTGCGGGAACCTTTGCGTCCGTCGCCGGAGCAACCCCGACGCTCGGTGACAATCGCTGGCAGCCCGAAGCAGCGCTGCTGCTCGGCGGCGACGTGCTGATCGCCGGCGGTATGAACTCCAGTGGCGCCCTCGCGAGCGCCGATCGTTACGATCCGGTCACCGACAGTTTCACGACCAGCGGCGAGCAAATGGCACAGAGCCGAGCAGGCGGCGCGGCAGTTGCTCTGCCCAACGGCATGGTGCTGCTGGCCGGCGGAACGACGAGCCAGGTCGTGGACATCTACGATGAGAACAGCGATCAGTTCAATGTGACCGGTTCGCTGCAGCACTCCGATAACGGCGCGCAGTCCGTCCTGCTCAACAACGGCCAGGTGCTCCTCATCGGATTGACCAGCGGCGGCTCACCAGCAGCAGATGCGCAGCTGTACTCGCCGTCGTTCAATCCGCTCGGTACGGTTGCGGTGACTTCGTCGGAAGGCACCGATGTGAGCGGACCGTGTGTGCTCAGTCCGAGCACGGACATCGTTTCGACCTGCACGACGAACATCACCCCGGTGAATGTGGGGGCCAGTCCGCACACGATCACCGGCACGTATGCGGCTGATGCCGTGCACACCGGCAGCAGCAATACCGCCAGCCTGGCGGTGAACCAGGCCGGTACGACAACAGCAGTGGTCTCTTCGGTCAATCCGTCCGTATTCGGTCAAGCGATCACGTTTACGGCTACGGTATCGCCGGTGTCGCCCAGCACCGGTACGCCGACCGGCACGGTGAGCTTCTTCGACATCGGTGGACCGATCGGCAGCGGTACGCTCAGCGGCGGCGTGGCCACGTTCACGACGTCGACACTGGGCGTGGGCAACCATACGATCTCGGCGCAGTACGTCAGCGACGGCAACTTCACGATGAGTTCGGGCGCCATGGCCAGCCTGCAGGTAGTACACCCGGCCAGTACGACGACCGCAGTGACCTCTTCGCAAAATCCATCTGCGTTCGGCCAATCGGTGACATTCACGGCTACGGTAACCGTTGTGGCGCCGGGCGTGGGCACGCCAACGGGCACGGTTGCGTTCCTCGACAATGGCACCCCGATCGACGACTGCCTGGCCGCCAACGGTGAACCGCTCAGTGGCGGCATGGCCAGCTGCACGACGGCCGCGCTCGCCGCGGGCAACCACGCGATCACGACGAGCTATACCAGCGACGACGGCCACTTCGGCACCAGCACCGGTTTGTTGACGGGTGATCCGCAGGTCGTCAACAAATCCGATTCGACGACGAATGTGACTTCTTCGCTCAATCCGTCCGTGTTCGGCCAGGCAGTGACGTTTACCGCAACGATCTCCGCGGTCGCGCCGGGCATCGGAACGCCAACTGGCACTGTGACATTCAACGACGGCGGCAGCGCGATCGGTAGCGGGACTTTGTCGGGCGGTGTGGCCACGTTCACGACCTCGGCATTGAACGCGGGCAGCCATACAATCACGACGACGTATCTGGGGGATGGAAACTTCAACGGCAGCGCCGGTTCGCTGATCGGCAGTCAAGTCGTCAGCCCCGCGGATAGTTCCACCGCGGTGGTTTCCTTGGTCAATCCGTCCGCGTACGGCCAGTCCATCACCTTCACCGCGACGGTAAGCGACGTTTCGGCGGGTTCGACCGCAGTGCCGACCGGCGCGGTGCAATTCATCGTCGATGGCGTGAACCTCGGGTCGCCCATTACGCTCACTGGCGCGAGCGCCAACAGCAGCACGGCAACCAGTTCGGCGACGTCCACGTTGTCGGTCGCCGGTTCGCCGCACACGGTCACCGCCAGTTACGTGAATGCCGACGGCAACTTCAACAACAGTGCCGGTGTCGTCGCGGGCGGTCAGACGATCACGGCTGCGAGCACTGCAACTGTCGCGGCGTCGTCCCAGAATCCTTCCGTGTTCGGCCAGCCGGTAACGTTCACGGCAACAGTTACCGATACCAATACGACCGCAGTGCCGACGGGCGCCGTGCAATTCGTAGTCGATGGCGTCAATTTTGGTTCGCCGGTAACGCTGGTTGGAGCCAGCTCCAGCAGCAGTACCGCGCCGAGTTCGGCAACGGCCGCGTTGTCGATTGCCGGTTCGCCGCATGCCGTCGCGGTCAGTTACATGAATGCTGACGGCAATTTCGCCAACAGCTCCGACTCACTGTCGCAAGTCGTCAGCAAGGCCGCATCCGCAGCCGTGACTCAGTTGGCGCCACCAGGACCGATCACGGCAGGCGCTTCGGTGCAGTTGACGGCAACCGTCAGTGCGGTAGCACCGGGTGCAGGAACCCCGACCGGAAGCGTGACGTTCCTGGACGGTGCCACGCCTCTAAATACTGTCGTTCTGAGTGGTGGCACCGCCAGCATGACGACGTCGGCGTGGACGATCGGCAGCCACTCGATCACGTCCAGCTACAGCGGCGATGGTAACTTCAATGGCACGACGAGTCCGGCCGCGGTTCTGTCGGTGACACCGCCGTCACGAACGATTACCGCAAACGCGGTCGGGAACGGCACGATTACGCCGAGCACGCAATATATCGTCGACGGCAATACGGCAAGCTTCACGGTGACGCCGCAGAACGGATACACCGCGATGATGAGCACGACGTGTCCGGAAGGACTTGGAACATTGACGAACAACGTGTACGTCACGCGCGCGATCTCGCAGGATTGCTCGGTGACCGCAACGTTTGCTTCGGCATCGGCCACGCTCGCCCTGACGCTGACGGACAATCGCTCGTTTGTCCATTACGGCGGGTTCATCAACTACGTCGTGACCCTGAGCAACTCGTCCGGCAACGACGCCACCGGTCTGACGATCAGCGGCGCCGAGACCTCACCGTCTTCGGATCTGGACACCGCGAACGGCCACTGGCAGTGCTTCGCATCGGCCGCCGACTGTCTGCCGTCGGGAACCGGACCGTTCCTGGACGGCAATGTCACCGTGCCGGCGAACAGCAGCGTGACCTGGATCGTGTCGTTACCCAAGCGCCCGGATCCGCCCGACGGTTTGGCCAGCTATGCGGTCACAGTCAACGGCACGACACCTGCGTTGATGCAGTTCGACACCGACATCTTCGTGATCTTCCGCGATGGCTACGACAAGGCCAATGGCGACGGCGCCGAATCCGTATCGCCGGATTCCGGGGTTACGGTCGATTGGGACGGCTCAGCGCTCGCGCTGAGCTTGGGATCGACCACATCCGCGATCGGCGTCGTGCAGACCGTGCTCGAAGCCAGTGCCGCTGATCACTCGGGATTCCGCGTCGAACATTTCGCGGCTGCGCAACAAGACTGGCTGCGCGTCGTGACGTTCGCCCGGAGTAGGGAAGAGCAGTCGACCGGTTGGGTCAGCGCATCACGCGTGGCATCGCTTTGGCTCGGCACGACCGGGACCAAAGAGCAGCGCGAAGTGATACTGCTTGGCGGTGCGGCGGAGCTGGATGTCCCGATTGCGGCGTCGCCTTCGTGGAAAGTGCGCCTGGCGCAGCCAGGTAAATGAGACGTTCGCAAGGAGCATTTTTCATGCGCAAATCTTCTTCGAGCTCACACGCCGCCCTGGTTTTCGGATTGCTTTCGGTAAGCCTCGCTTTCGATAGCTTTGCGGTATCGAGCGCCACCACGACGACAATCACGAACATCGATCCAGCCGGTCCGATCACCGTGGGCAGCGCAACGACGGTCTCGGTATCCGTGGCCGGCTCTGGCGGCACGCCAACCGGCTCGGTGACCGTCAGCGACGGGGCAGGGTCAAGTTGTCCGATCACATTGTCCGCCGGCAGCGGCAGCTGCGACTTGACGCCTGCGACTGCGGGTACGAAGTCGATCACCGCACAGTACATGGGCGATGCCAATTTCATCGGCAGCACGAGTGCGGCTTCGAGTCTGATCGTCACGCCGCCGGCGCGTACCGTCACCTCGAGCGGCAATTCGAACGGCACCATCTCGCCGGCGTCGCAATTCATTACCGACGGCAGCACCGCTTCATTCAATGTGACGGTCGGCGATGGCTATACCGTCAGCATTGCCAGCACCTGTCCGGGCGGGGATCTGAGCCACGGCGTTTATACAACTGGGCCGATCACTGGCGATTGCGCGGTCACGGCATCATTCGTTTCGGCCGCCGATTCATTGAATCTGAGCATCACCGACGATCATGCCTTTGCGCGTTACGGTTCGCTGCTGCAATACGTGGTCACCGTCAGCAATTCATTGGGCATCGACGTGCACGGACTGGCGATCAGCGCAGCGGCTTCAACCGATCTGGACAACAGTTCGACACAATGGATGTGCTTCGGCTCCAACACGCAATGCCAACAACAAGGCCAGGGTGTATTTGTCGATAATGCCGTGACGATTCCCTCCAAAGGCAATGTCAGCTGGCTCATTTCCATACCGGCGCTTCCTCATGCGCCCGATGTAACGGTGGCCTATACCGTCAGCCTCGACAGCCCACCGTTTGCGGCACCGAAAACCGCGACCGATACGAATACCCTCGTGATCTTTCACGACAGTTTTGACGTGCCGTATGCAGACGGAGCGCAGTGATTCGAGTGCGTTTGGTCGCAAGATCAAGTCGACAGCCGCCTGCAAAAACCCGATACGGGTTGTTCGGCAGGTTTTTCTGGAGGCTGGAGGAAGGCTTGCAACAAGAGCCTGTCGTCACGAACCCAAAGCCTGACTGACGAACAGATCGCGACACTCTATTATTTGACATAATATACAAAGGCGTCACACAAGCGGCACCTGCGCAGCCGATCCTTTTTTCGGAAGAGCCGAAACTTAAGGACAGCTCTCCCCCGTCGCAGTATCAAACCCGTGGCGAAAAATCACGTCGCACTGGTACGGCTTGCACGCCGAGAACTGCGAGGTGTTGCCGTAGGCGTCGGTGGCCGTCGCGGTGATGTAGCGGCCGGTGAGGCTGAATGGCGACGTGAAGTCGAATGAGATATCCCCGGTGCCGTCATAGTGATGCGTCGAGTCCTGGCCGGCAACGGCAGTTGAGCCGCGCGGATTGTGCGCAAACGCGCCGCCGGCTTCGCAAGTCGGCGACGAATACACTTCGATCGCGTAGGTGCCGTTGGTCGCGCGCAGATTGCCTGTGATCGTCCCGCGGCTCGAACTGCCGACGACGCCGTCGATGATCGGATAATTCAGGTAACCGTTCGGTGGCGGGTTGGCTGTCAGGCTGTAGCTGGTGCTGTAGGCGTAGCCGTCCAGATTGATTTCGGCTCCATTGGCGGCCCAGCTTGCCGGATTGCCATAGATGCTGTTCGCGGCAATCTCGTTCCTGTACGTGGCGCTGTCGATCAATTCGATGCCGTACAGCGTGTTGTTGGTGATGGTGTTGCCGGTCACGTAATTGGTGTTGGCGCCTTGCCAAAAATAAATTCCGGCCTGGTTCGGTTCGGCGGCCGGCGGCGAACATGGCGCAATGACGCACAGCGGTTGTTCGGTGATGCCGAGCAGGTTGTTGAGTATCGAGTTGCCGCTGGCGCCGCTGCCCAGCACCTGGATGCCATTGTTGTTGCCGCCGATGACATTGCCGCTGATCGTGTTGTTGGCCGTCTCCAGCTGGACGCCTACGCCATTGCCGTACGCTGTGGATTCGAAGCCGTCCAGTCCGATGATGTTGTTGATGATGAAGTTGCCGTTCGATCCGCCGCTCGACGAAATGGCGATGCCGCTGCCGGCGTAGCACGGCGGCGCTGCACATGATCCGGCACTCGCGGCGCTGTCGATGATGTTGCGGCTGGACGGATCAGTGCCGCCGACGCTGGTCGTCGTCGTACTGCCCCACAGCCAGATGTCGATCGCATTCGGCGACAGCGAAATGTCGCCCGCAAGTGCGTACAGATTGCCGCCGAACTGGTTGCCCCAGACAGCATTGTTCTGGCCGGCCGACATGTTCAATCCGATGTACCAGCCTTCGAAGGCCAGACCCTGAACCAGATAGAAGGCCGATGACGCGCCATAGAATGTCAGCCCCATGCTCGAGCCGCGTCCCTGGCCGTTGAGCACGATGCAGCGCTGGGCGATATCGCCGTCGAGGAAGGTGTTGCGTTTGCTGCCTGGCTGGGTGAAGCCGTTGATGTACAGCCCTGACGTCGTAACCCACGGCAGATCGCTAGCCAGATTGATCACGTACGGGCAACTGCCCATGCTGCCATCGGTCGGAATATTGAACTCGATGACGTGCGTGCCACCCGACGCGTTCGCATTGGTGATCGCCTCGCGCAGCGAACCCGGACCGCTGTCGCTGATATTGGTGACGGTGATCGTCGTCGCCACCGTGTCGTCGACACTCGACTCGTACGCGCCCAGATCCACCGCCGAACCGACCACGCGCGGATTGCCGACGAGATCGGTCGCGGGAACGCCCGGCGCATTCGACCTGCCGACATTGATCGCCGGCGAAGCGCTCTGCAGCGAGAATTGTGGCGGCATCGCGGACGATGCGCCGACGAACAGCGGATCGGTGTTCTGCGTGCCGCTCGAGCTGCCGGCTTCACTGCCGAAGAAGCTTCCGGTGTTGTAAATGTTGTTGATGAAAAGCGCGGTTCCGGGCGTCCACGGCGCCTGTTCCATCTGGCCGGTGCGCAAATAGACGTCCGTATTGCCGTTGTTCCAGCTGATGTTGTTGTAAAGGCTCGCCTGCGTGCTGCTGTCGATATGGATGCCATTGCCGCTCGCAGCCGAGACGGTATTGTTGGTCAACGTGATCCCGGCCGCGCCAATCGTGTGGTTGGGCGGGCCCTGAAAATTGTATTTGTTGCACTCGGTTTGCACGAAAATGCCGTCGCCACCGGAATGCGCTGCCAGATTGTTGTCTATGTTGACCGTCACATTATCCGTGCAACTGACGTCGACCCACAGATTGGAATACCAGAATTCGTTGCTGCGGACGGTCACGGACGCCCCGTCGATGCCGACATCTTCGAGGTACATCGACGTGTTCTGAAAATGGATGCCCTCGATCGTGACGCTGCCCTGCACGGAAAGCCCGGCATCCACATTGCCCGAGCCGTCGAAAATGGTGTTCCCCGGAACCAGCACGCGATCGGCGCAGTTGGCGGTGTAACCGCCCAGCAATTTCACCGCGTTGACCTCGGCGCCGCATTGCTTGCAGTTCGTGTGCCCAAGCCAGGGTGTCTGGCTCAGGGAATATGTACCCTGCTGGACCTCGATCACGGTGGTGTCCGACGCCGACCCGGCGAGCTGCAATGCCGTGTTGAGCGTCTGCTCGTTGTTGACGCATTGGATGGTGTAGGCCAGCGCGGAAGGGTTCGCGCACAGCGCACACGCTGCAAAAAGCCAAGGCGCACGCAACATGGACATCGTCGTTCTCCAAGTCTCTCGCTCTATGGGAATGCAGCACCGCAAGCGAATCGCACAAAACGTGATGGCTCCCAGTTGTGCAGACCCGGACATGTCTGCGACATTGCGCGCATGAGTGTTCCGACCGAACAGCTGCTGCGCCGCATCCGCGAGGGCGAATCTGCCGCGCGCCAGGCGCTGTACGAGCGCTGTCTGCCGCTGCTCACGCGCTGGGCGCACGGGCGCATGCCCGCGCCTGCGCGCGATATCGCCGATACCGACGACCTCGTCCAGGTGACGCTCCTGCGGGCACTCAATCACCTGGAGGAATTTCAAGCCAACGGTAGCGGCAGCTTCCTCGCCTACCTGCGCCAGATCCTGCTCAACGAAGTGCGCGCGGAGCTGCGCAGGCGCCAACGCGGCGTCACCAAAGTCGATATCGAAACCCAAGTGCTCGCCGACGACAGTTCGAGCGTCGTCGAACGCCTCGTCGGCCACGAGCGCCTGCTGGCCTATGAAAAGGCGCTGGCCGCTCTCGACCGCCGTGATCAGGAGCTGATCGTCATGCGGCTGGAATTCGGCATGAGCTACAACGAGATCGGCCTCGAAGTGGATGCCGAACCGAACACTGTGCGAATGCGGGTCACGCGTGCATTAAAGGTGGTGGCGGACCGCATTGCCGCGCACCAGGAATGAGCACCGTGATCGACAAGCAGGACCGCGACCGTGCGCTCGGCGACGCCTTTCGCGCAATTGCGGACGGCACTCCGCTGGACTGGCGCGGCCTGGAAACCACCGATCCGGGCCAAGCCGACGTACTGCACCTGCTCGACGACATTGCCAACGCCTATCGCGCCAATGTCGATGCACCGGCACCGCAGAACAGCGATGTGTTGTTTCGCTGGGGCGGCCTTGCCGTCGAGCAACGGCTCGGCGAAGGCAGCTATGGCGAAGTCTGGCGCGCGTACGATCCGTGGCTCGGTCGTTACGTCGCGCTAAAGCTTTTCCGCCGAGCCAGCAGCGGCGGCCTCGATGAAGCGCGGCGACTGGCCCGGCTGCGCCATCGCAGCGTGCTCAGCGTCTACGGCTGTGGTGTGCACGACGGCCGCACAGGTTTGTGGAGCGAACTGATCGAGGGACGCACGCTGGCCGACACAGTCGCCGCCGAGGGCGCGTTCAGCCGCGAGGAGGCATTGCGTGTCGGCCGCGATCTCGCCCAGGCGCTCGCGGTCGTGCATGCGGCCGGACTCGTACATGGCGACGTCAAGGCCGAAAACGTCATGCGCGAGTCCGGCGGCCGCATCGTGTTGATGGATTTCGGCGCCGGCGGCGACGAGCGCCTGTTCGCGAGCCGGCGCCTGATCTCCGCCACGCCGCGTTACCTGCCGCCGGAAGTGCTCGATGGCGCGCCACTGGGCATTGCCAGCGACATCTATGCGCTCGGCATGCTGCTGTTCTTCCTGTTGAGCGGAAAGTTGCCCTACTCCGCGACGGATGCTGCCGCGCTGCGCGAGCAGCAGCGGGCCGGCGATCGTTTGCATCTGCGTGACCTGCGGCCCGAGCTTGACGTCGCATTCTGCTCTGCCGTCGAAAGCTGCATTGCCGATGATCCGCGGCAGCGACCGTCGAGTGCGCAGGCGCTCGGCACTCAACTGTCCGAGTTGCTCGCACCGCCCGCCCAGTCGTCGCGGCGCATGTCGATCGTCGCGCTGGCCGCGGCGGGCGCCGCTCTCGTTGCGGTCGCGGCACTCGCCTTGTGGCCGCGCCTCGCGCCACCGGCGTGGGAAAACAGCGTGCGTTTTCTGCGCGTCGAACCTGCCGGCGATGTGGAAATTGCGGCAAATTCCACTTTGCGCGTCGGCGATCGCCTGCGCCTGAGCCTGCGCAGTTCGCGCGACGCCTGGGTCTATGTGCTCAACGAGGACGCGGCCGGCAACGCCACCGTGCTGTTCCCGCTCGTGAACGGCATGCAGAACCCGCTGCACGGTGGCGCGGCGCTGACACTTCCGGGCGGCGCCGATTCCACGCTCGCGTGGGAAGTCACCGCCGATTCCGCACGCGAGGAATTCGTCGTGATCTCCTCGCTCGCACCACTGCCCGCGCTCGACGGCGAATTGGCGGCGTGGCAGCGCGCCCATGCGGCGGACGATACGCGTGCGGTCGGCGGCATCGTGAACGCACCCGCCGTGCAGGTGCGAGGCGAGCACCTGCGCCGGGTTCTCTCTGTCCTCGACGCGGATCACGTACGCGTGTGGAAGTATACTTTTGTGCACGCCGACTGACCAGGATCACGGTAGATTCTCTTAACCCGGGTTTGTTAGCCTTCCTGCTCGGGAGGGTTGTTATGCGCGGACACATCGGTTCCTGGGCGATTTTCGGCATGTTGTTCGCATCTGTTGCCATCGCGGCACCGGCGACGGTTCCGTTGCAGGAACGTCTTGCCGCCGCACACGCGGAATTGGCCGCTGCGGAGGCGAGCAAGAAAGCGCAACGCGACGAACAGGCCAAAGCCGTCGAACACCTGTTCGACCTGCTCGACCGCGCGGGGCAACTCGGCACCGACGAGTCGCAGCAGCTCGTCGATCACGACCTTGATCTGCGCCACACGGATGCTCCCGAGGGTTCGCGCGACTATGCGCTCGCGCTGTGGCGCAGTGCGATCGTGCTCGGACAACACAACCGGTTTGCCGATGCGACCGCAACTGCGCAACGCGCGCTCACGATGTTGCAGCAGCGGAAACCGGTCGACGCCGCTGCCGCCGCGACCGTGCGCATCACGCTCGGCGCGCTTCTCACCACGCAGCGCAAGTTCGCGGAATCGATTCCGTTGCTGGAAGGCGCCATTGTCGAACTCGATGCACAACGTGTCGTCAGCCCGGTTCTCGGCTACGGTTTGAAAGCGCTCGCGTTCGACTACATGGAAACGGAGAAACTCGAACTCGCCCAGGCCGCGATCGAACGCGCGATCGGCATCGGCTCTGCGCTGGAAGGAAACGACAGCTATCTTGTCGCCAGCTATCAGCTGGTGGCGGCGAACCTGCAGCGGATACGCGGCGACACGGCCGCCGCGATCGCGATCCTGGAACGCACGCTGCCGATCCTGCGCACAGCCAAGCCGCCCGTGCAGCGCGAACTCATGCTGGCGCTGTTGACGCTTGGGCAGACACTGAAGGTCAGCGGCGATTGCGCGCGTGCCGAACCGCTGCTGCGCGAAACGATCGGAATCGAAGATGCACATCCGAGTACTGGCGGTGAACGCAACCTCGCCAGCTCGCTCAATTCGTTGGCTCAATGCCTGCGCGACGACGGCCGGCGCGCGGACGCACTGGCGATGTACGAGCGCGCCGCAGCGCTGTACCGCAGACTCAGCGGTGCCGAGTCGCAGGCGACACTGATGGTGGAAAGCAATCTCGCCAACGCCTACGAAGATGTTGGTCGGCGCGACGAGGAAATCGCGATGTTGCGCCATGTCATTGAAGTGACTGACAAGACGCGGGCGAACGGTGCGCCCGACCTGACTCCGGCACGCGCGAATCTCGGCTACACCTACCTCTGGCTGGGCCGCTACGCCGAAGCGGAGCAGTTGTTCCGCGATTACCTCGCGCACCTGGGCCCCGGCCGCGACCTCAGCGAGCGCGATCCGCGCGGAGCAATGGCGGGGCTCGCGGTTTGCCTGTGGGCGCAGGGCCATGCCGACGCCGCGTTCGCCGAAGCGATCGCTACCGAACGTTCGCGACAAAAGCTCGTGCGCACGGCCGGCGCCGATCTGAGCGAGCAGCATGCAGTGAAGATGAGCGAAGCGGCAGTTAATGGCCTAGATTGGGTTCTCGCCATTGCAGCACAGGACGGACGCGCCGAGCACGCCCAGTCCGCGTGGGAGCTTGCGCTCGAATCGCGTGGCCTCGTCAGCGCGATCAGTGCGCGGCATCTAGCGGCGGCGCGAGCCGCCTCGGATTCCACGCTGAGCGCGGCGTGGAACGCCTGGAAGCGCAGCGACGAAGCGCTGGTCCAAGCGCGCATGGATGCAGTGCGCAATCCATCGGCGGCGAGTGCCACCACGCTCGATACGGCGGAACAGCAGTTCGATGTTGCCGAACGCGCCTTGGCGCGCGCCGAAGGCTCGGGTGGCGAGGCTTTGGCCCGGGCCCATGCGAAGCCAGACGATATTCGCGCGGCCGTGCCGCGGGATACCTTGTTGGTCAGCTATTTCGAAGCCGATGCGAGTCAGCCGCATGATTTTCTGCATCCCCTCGACTGGACGCAGCATGGACGTCTATACGCCTTTGCGACCACACGCCAGCGCCCGCCGAAGCTGTTCGATCTCGGTCCGCGCGAAGCCGTGCAGGATGCCATGCGCGACTGGCTCGATCAGGTCGTCGACCGCAACGGCGCGCCGCCGGCGCGCACACGGGCCGGCCAGCGCGTGCGCGAATTGATCTGGGATCCGATCGCGAAGCTCTGGCCGCAGAAACGCGTGCTCGTCGCCCCGTCTGCAGTCTTGGAGCGCGTGCCGTTTGCGGCACTCCCAGCGGCGGACGGGCACTATCTTGTCGAAGGCGGCTATGCCTTTCACCTGCTCGATCACGAGCGCGACGTACTGGTGGCCAAAACGCGATCCGCGACCGATGCCACATTCGCCCTGATCGGCGCGCCGGATTTTTCAGTCGATGCGCGCGTGGATGGCAGTGGCACGCGTGGCGTATGCGCGGGATTGCGCGGCGCCACGTTCACCGCGCTGCCGCAAGCGGCGCGTGAGATCGAGGGCCTGCGCGACGTGTGGTCGCGTCGCGCGGACGCCGCCACGCCGACTGTGCTGGAAGGCGCCGACGCGACCGAAGCGCGCGCGCGCAAAGTGCTGCAAGGCAGCCGCATCGTCCACTTCGCCACGCACGGGCTGTTTCTCGGCGACCAATGCGACGTGCCGGCGCCGGATGCTCGCGGGCTCAAGACAATCGACACGGCACAACCAGTTCGCGCCATGCAGGATTTGTCCGCGCTCGTGCTGAGCGGCGCGAATCGTCCAGCTACCGACACCGAAGACGACGGCCTGCTTACGAGCGAGGAAATCGCCACGCTCGATCTGACCGGTACCGACTGGGCCGTGTTGTCGGCCTGCGACACCGGTATCGGCAAACATGTTTCCGGCGAAGGCGTGTTCGGTCTGCGCCGCGCGTTCCGTCTTGCCGGCGCGCATACCGTCGTAATGAGCCTGTGGCCGGTCAGCGACGCGGCGAGCGCCGACTGGATGCTCGCGCTGTATCGCGCACGGCTGCAGCAGCACGCAACGACCATCGATGCGGTGCGCACCGCCGATCTCGCCTTGATCAAGCAGCGGCGCGACGCGGGTCTCGATCCGGCGCCGTATTACTGGGCGGCGTTCGTTGCAACCGGCGACTGGCACTGACGCGGGCATCCGCCCGAGGTCGTCAATTGAATCCGTTCTTGAAGATATCGTCCGGCTCGAACTCCTTGAAGCCGCCATTGTCGGTGCCGCCGTTGGTGCTGAGATCCGGCGCGCCGCCGAACGCGTGATTGCCGTCGATCGCGACGCTGGTCCCAAGCGCATCGGCGCCGTGCGGAAGATCGTAAAAGCTGAGCAGGCTCTCGACCCACACGGTCGAGCCCAGGAAAACAGTCGGGCGGTAGACGCGCGCCGTGCCTTCGCCGGTCACGAGACCATCGCTGTGCGGGCAGCCGAGCACGAAGCCATTCAACACGGCGTCGACATTTAACGATGCGCCGCAATCGCCGCCGATCGTGGCTGGCGGCCCTGGAAAGTATTCATTGATATAGCTTCCGGCTCGAGAATAGATGGTGACGGAGCCTACGCGGCCGGAACCGTTGTCGCGTCCCGGCGCACCGAAGTAGAAATAATTCGCATCGACGCCGACACTGCTGCCGAATGCGTCGAGGAATGCCGGATTTTGCGCGCCGAACGTACCGACTTCGGATATTGGACTGGCGCCGGAAACATAGACGTGGACGAGGCCAGCCAGTGAGTTGACGTTGGTCGCGGCCGGAGCGCCGGCCGTCATGACGAAATACGTTGGCTCTTCGTACAGCGCGATCGAATCGCCAAGCTGCTCGCCATTGCTTCCGCAGACGACATTGTTTGCCGGAAACGGCACCCAGCTATTGCTGGAAGAATCGAGGTGCCACGTGAACACACAACCGTTGTCGGTGGACAGCACCTTGCCGCCGGCGCCCGCATAATGAGACGTGATCGCGACACTGCTGCCGAGGTGCTGGTTGGCCGCACCGGTGCGGCTGTTGCGGGCGGCAAGCGTGCCTGCATTGTTGGAGAAAAAGTCGATCTCGCCGGCATTGGCGAATGAATCAAGCGTATCGGTGTAATCGGGCCCGCCGACCAGGATGTTGCCGTCGCGCGCGGCCACGCTTGCGCCGAAATGCGCGCCGGCCTGCGGCCCATTGATTGAAACGAGGCTGTCGACCGGCGTCACACCGCCCGGGCTCAACTTGAAGACCAAGACAAGGCCGGCTTGCGCGAGTCCGTTCACATTGGCGTTGGGCACGCCGACGTAGACGTAGCCTCCGAATGCCGCAATCGCAGTGCCTTCGCGGTCGCCCGAATTGCCGAAGTCATATTGCCCGAAAGGTATCCAGTAATCCGCGTGAGCGGACGATATCGAAATTGCGGACAAAGCGACCAGCGCGACCGAGCGAATGAGGCAATGGATGGCCATGAAGCGACTCCTTTGGCAGATGGTTCCTGTCAGGAATGCGGCACGAAGGAGAAATCGCACACGCGTCATTCGAAGCGATCCGATCCGGTCGAACACCCGGCTCAGCGAAAACTGGCTCGAATAGCCGTCTGCGCTTTCGGTATGCCTTGATTTGCCGAGCTGTGAGCATCGCTGATAAATTAATTGACTGTATGTCTCCGAGGCGTTGTAGGAGTGAAGATGCCGAATGCGCCCCTGCACTTTCCCACGAGCCTGCCGCTCCCCGCGTTCCTTGGCGCGATCTTCGGGCTTGCTCCGATGCAGTCCGTCGCTGCCGCAACACTGCTTGTTTCCAATTGCGGCGATGGGGCGGATTCGGGAACTCTACGCAACACGATAGCCGGCGCGCCGGACGGTTCCACCGTCCAGATACCGCTGGCGTGCAGTACGATCACGCTGACCAATGGGGAAATAATCGTCAAACCTATCGCCGATATGACCATCGTGGGCCAAGGTCCGTCGGCCACGCGCATCGACGCCAACGCCAACGCCCGCGCGTTTGCGAGTGGACATACCGGCACGCTGAAGTTCAAGGACCTGACGATCGCGCACGCGAGTCATGCCGGCGCAGTGTTCCCGGCGGGTGGCTGCATCTACGGCCTTGGCAACATCTACCTGGAGAACACGGCCGTAACCGACTGCCAGCTTGCACCGACGACAGGTTCGGCAACGGCGAAAGGCGGCGGGATCTTTTCATACGGATCCGTCACGCTGGCCCAGAGCAGCGTCACTGCGAGTGTCGTGTCGGGCGCACCGGGGAGAAGCAGCGTGGGCGGTGGGATATACGCCAGCCAGGGGATTCTGGCCGTATACAGCACAGTCAGCGGCAATGCAGCGTACAGTGGCGCGGCTTCTTCCAGCTTGTCCACCGGCGGCGGCATCTACTGCCCCGCGCAATCCGTGCTGATCAACAATTCCACCATTTCAGGCAACAAGGCCGATGTCGATTCTGCGCTTCACGTTTCCGGCGACCCGGCCAGCTCCGCGCTGATACTAATCAGCAGCACGATCTCGGGCAACATTGCCCGCCAGGCTCAAACCGTAGGATCGAATGTGCCGGTGTTCGTCACCGACAGCACAATTGCTTTCAACCGCGCAGGGAATACGCTCAGTGTAGAGCCGGTAGGACTCTTCAGCAGCCAGCAGATCTCGATGAACAACTCGATTTTTGCCAACAATACTTCACAGGGCACCACCAATGATGTGTTTTCAGAGGCGTCTTTTGATCCTCTGATCGGCTCCGACAATCTCATCACGGGAACGAGTCAAGCCGTGCCGTTGGGAACAGTGAGTACCTGTCCACGACTCGGACATCTGTCGAACAATGGCGGCCCGACGCCGACGATTCCGCTTTTGGCGAACAGTCCGGCGCTCGACGTCGGCGCCGCCAACGGCCAGAGCACGGATCAACGCGGCACGGGATTTCCCCGTACCGCCGGCTCGGGCACCGACATCGGCGCCTACGAACGGCAACCCGGCACGATCGACGACGTCATCTTCTTTGGCGAGTTCGAGTCGCGCTGCGACTGACGAATGCGCCTATCAAGACGAGCAGCTCGCGCCAGGGCGGCCGTAGCAGTGTCCGGTTTTGGCGCATGACCCTTCCCTGCCCGCGACAAGAATGGCTGATCGACTGGGTCCACGGCGCGGTACCGACCCTAATCTAGTCGGTCGGCGAATGTCCGCTTCGGGGCGAAGGGAATTCGAATGCACAAGCTGCTGATTTCGAGTTTCGCGTATGAGCGCTTTTGACTGAGGGAAATCACGCATGGCGTCGGGCCTGGATCGGAGTAGCCTTTGCATCGGCTGATGAGACACAGCCGACCGCTTGCTCACGCAAAGACATCGGAGGAATCGTCATGAGGCGTTTTGCAATCATCGTGGCGGCGGCACTGTGCGCACCGACCCCGGCGTTCTCAGCTGAGGGCAGCGTACAAGGCAAATTCGTCATCAACGGAAAATCGATTCCGCTCACGCACGTGTACGCGATCGCGCGGCCGGACACCTTTCACAAGGAGAAGGAAGAGATTCGTGTGATCCTCTCCGACGCACCGATCGGCGAGGACGCTCTGCGTCACGCCCCCGACCAGCTCCCCAAGCTGGCTGCTACGGGCAAGCTTCACGCCGTTGCCGTAACCATCGGCGACGACATGTTCGGCCATGGAAAGAGCGCCAACGGCACTGAGATCTATACGGTCGAAATCAATAAGGGCTGGATGAGTACTGGTGGGCTCGATCGGTTCGAGCAGAAATCGCTCGATGCCAACACGATCGCCGGTCATCTGCAGACCAAGAGCCCGCACACTTTTGATGACGATCACGCAACGTTCGAGTACGACGCGACGTTTAACGCGCCGATCGAGCGCTAGATGCTCGACCGCTGCCTATCCAGAGAGTGTCCGGCCGCGCGTATTCTTGAGGAAATCGCGCCGGCCGATTAGGCGCTCCCGGAATGCGATAGAGGTCGAGAACTGCACGACGGCCAGCGCGATCCTATGCCCAGTGGTACTGCGCAGCCACCGAATGCAATTCGCCGAGCGTCGGCGGTCGAAGTGGATCTCATTTGCTAGCGTCGCGCATCATCCTGATTGCGTCGGTCGTGGGCTGGCGTAATCGTTGCGCCGTCGAGATTCGCCGCGAACGTGATCGTGCTGGCCGAGTCCGCAAAGGCGAGCGCATCGGCGATGGCTTGTCGCAACGTGCCTGCGCCGCTATCGGCATTGCTGGTGACAGTAAACGAGGCCGCTTGCGCCACCCCAGCGGCCACAGCCGACGAGAAGAACGACAGCGCGAAAGATACGCATACGACCCCCTCCAGACGTCCGCGAATCCTACACCCTTCGCCATCAGCAGCCGAAATCTGACGACCGACTCAGGCCACGTTCGTAAACGCCTGCACTTCGCCGAGCGACCACTAGGCTGGTCGATGCCCGCTACGGTTCACGAAGCAAGAGCGGTCCGGCGGGATAAGAGACAGGCAAAGAAGAAGGCGTCATCTTTTTCGGGTAACACATGCTGACGATCAGCTGTGTTCAGCGCTGCGTTTGCTCCGGGCCGTTTCGATCTGCTCGCGCAGCCAGGGCCGCGCGGTTTCGACATCGGAAAAAATCGCAAGCGGAACACCGATCGGTTCATAGATCCGATGCCACTGAGCGTCGGCAATCGACAGACCACCGCTATCGATGTTTGGGATCACGAAAGCCACGGCAACCATGCCGTGCCGTGCCCGATATTTGGCGGTTTCTTTGAGCGACGCTTCCACGTCCGGGCCTACGATGGGTGGTGATTCGAAGCGTGTCATCACGCCGAAGACCGGCGGCATGCGTTCGATGATGCTCACCATTGCCGCGGCATACTCCTGTGCGGCTTCCAGATTGAATTCCGGCGACGACCAGAGGTTGATCACGTCACCGTCCACGATGATTTCGAACTGACCAATTTTGCGGAACGAAGTCACGTCAAGGCACCAGCTGATCGCAAGGTCTTGCCGCGATCATACCTAAGCCGCGCTAAACGATGTAACGAAACGAATCCCTCGCGAACCGGTTGTCAGGCGCGTGCTCTGGCGACTGCCGATCGATGTCTAGCAGATGGCGTCGGCACGACACGAACGGCTCGCTGACGCACGCAGAATGCTCGATCCCGAGGCAAATCGACGGCGGGCTCCCCCGCGCTTTCCGATCTATGAAGACCGCCCCTATGCCAGAACAAACTTGCGCGGGTTTTCGGCGCGAATTTCTCCGAGAGCATTGCTTGACTGCGCAGGTCGTACGCTATGACCAGAAACCGACGGCCACGGCCCCGTTCTTCTTCTTCTTCCGGGGTTTGCTGCGCGCAGTCGATCGTATCGATCGGTGTGGATATCCAGGCGCCCAGAATTGCCGCACCCGCCGTGAACAGGAGCAGCATGAAAGCGGCGACGTCTGAGTCGATCCGCAATAAACTGAGTGCGCAAACGCCGACGCACAGGCCCGCGAGACCTCCCGTTGTCGCTCCCGGTCCGGAACGAGGAATCAGGACGGCCAACGAATTGGTAAACAGCTTCCACGCCCTCGCCTCGCCGGGAACAATGGAAATGTCCTCGGGGCGCAATCCATGTTTGCGGAACTGTTCGAATGCGTGTTGCGCGGCGGCGCAAGAATCAAAAGCGTACAAGTAACGCTTCATCGAACCCCCTCGGAAGTTTGAACTTCCTCCAAGTCTGCAGACTTGCAAATCCAAGTACCGTGCCATTGCCAACGCGGGGGCGAGTTGGCTGGCGTTCACGGTTTTCCGGAGTCGCTAACGCTCTTTCGTGCGCCGGATTTAGTGCATTTTGGTTGCACCTTGCACGCAGGCGATCAGCGTTTCATTGCAAATTCCCGATCTCGGAATTGTCACAAAATCAAATTTGGTTGCCGACAATCAAAAAGAAAAGATTCCCACCAGAAACAGCGAAATCTGGCTTGCACTTTGCTGATCCATATCCAGGTAAGACCCATAAGTTCATAACAAGAATATTTCATAACAAAATGGGAGCGGTGCGATGCTCGGGTGTGTCTACACCTTTGAAAGCGTTGGCAACCAGACCGGCGGTTACGTCTCGACGGCGGCAGCGGCCATCATAAAGGCCGCCATACGTGGCCACTCCGAAATTCGATTTGAGGAGCTGACGGCTGCCGACGATGTGCGGCCGATGTTTGCCGTGTTTTTCGAAAGCGCGGAAGGCAAGACATTCTTTGAGGCAATGTTTGGTCCGCTGTGCGAGATCTCCGGCCTGCACGTCGGCCTCGTGCGCCAGCTGGTCAATGGCAAGCTCGAGCGAATTCCGGAAGAGGAGCCGGACGCTGCCGTGCGGCGCCGCAAATTTGGCTCAGGATCGTAGGCAGTCCGACTCCCTCTCGAATTTCCGCTACCCGGATTTGTTGCCGCCACGCGGGAGCTGCTTTGCCATCTGCAAATGCTGTTGCAGCGTCGGCAGCGTTTTCTGCGCAAACGCTTTCAATTCGGGATTGCTGCCGGAGTTCGCTTCTTTTTCGAATAACGCGACATCCTGCTCGTGATCCTTGACCATCTCGCGCGCGTATTCCGCATCGAACTTGGTGCCCTGCAGCCGACTGAGTTTATTCGCGGTCTTTTGTTCGGCCTTCGACGGCTCAGTCGGAAGCGTCAGATTTTCCTTCTGCGCGATCTGCTGAAGTTCATCGTTCGCTTTTCCATGGTCCTCAACCATGCGTTGACCAAACTGCTTGATGTTCGGATCGCTCGCCTTGCTGGCTGCCATTTGTCCGACGTTGACTTCGGCCAAGCCACCTTGCGCGGCTTTCTTGAGGAACGTCTGGTCCTGCGTCGCGCCTTTGCCCGCCGCGAACGCGAACGCACAGGGAAGCGCCAGCCCCAGCAGTAAACAATGTGTGTTTTTCATACCGTACCTCGCTTTTTGACGAGCGAGACGGAGCAAATTGTGTGCCCGCAGCGATCAGGGTTCGGTGTCCGCAAACCGCTCGCCAGCGAGGGGTGAATGCGACCGCGAAGGGTCCCGATGCGCGGACACTTCGGCCAAGGTGGCGTTTCGGCGTTTTTCATCGCCTAACCGTTGCGGTGTGACGATCGCAGCGGCGCAATTGTGTGCCGGCCGGCGCCGTGAAATAGGCTTCACTTCAAAAGCGCTACGAACATCACAAAAACCCTTTTATAACCGGATCAATATCCTTTCAGCCCGCTTGTCTGTAAAAGACAACCACTGATCTGCTGGAAACGTGCGTAATTTACTGATAGGTTACGCCGCCGCCTCCATCCCGCAGGGAAGCATTCGTATGGCTCGCCAGCCTGGAAAGCAGATCGCAGCGCGCACGACACTTGGGTTCACCCTGGCCGAATTGATGGTCACGGTGGCGGTGGCTTCGATACTCGTCACCATCGCCGTGCCAAGTTTCCGCGGCTTGACGATTTCAAATTCGCTTACGGCAGCGGCGAATGATGTGGTCGGCGCCCTCAATTTCGCCAAGATGGAAGCGATCAAGCGCAACGCCAGCACGCAACTGTGTAGCAACGTCGCCGCAACGAATACTTCCGACACGCTTGGCGCGGCTTGTGGGACCGAAGGCGCGGCAGTTTATGTGTTGACTGCTGGAACTCCTTCGACGGTTCAAGTGCGTGGTGCTTCGGCTGGAATCCAGGCGCCAGTGCAGCTTCACGGCAGCATCGCCGCGATTCGTTTTGGCGGGCTAGGTATTGGTTACAAGCCCGGTTCGCCGACGACGCCCTACAGCGACACGGTCATTGACCTCTGCAGCTCCGCCATCAGCAGTGACAACCATCGGGTCGTCGCGATGTCGACCGGCTCTCTGATTACCACCACCACGAGCACGGGGGCGTGCCCATGAAAATTCCTGCACGTTCGGGTCCCGTTCGCCAACCGAGCGCGCAAGGGGGCGTTGGCATGATCGAGGTGCTCGTTGCGGTTCTGGTGCTGTCAATCGGCTTTCTCGGCATGGCTGCGTTGCAAGCCATGTCGCTGTCGACCAACAACAGTGCGATGGCGCGCAGCCTGGCGACGATCAACGCCTATTCGATTCTCGACTCCATGCGAGCCGATATTACCAACGCGAAAACCGGGTCCTACAACACGACGGTCACTGCGGACAGCTGCCCCGCCGCCGGCACCACGCTCGCAACCCAGCAAATCAATGGCTGGTGCCAGTCACTGGCAGCGGCGCTCGGAGCTGTTGCGGGCACGACCGGCGCGATCAGCTGCTCGAGCACCGGCGCCTGCACGATAACCATCTCGTTCGATGATAGCCGCTCGGGCGGAAATCTCGGCAGCAATACACAGACGTTCACGACCGAGGCGATGTTATGAGCCGTTTCGCAACGCGCAGGTCGTCTCGCGCCAGTTCCGCTCCCGGCATCCCCGTGGGCTTTAGTCTTGTCGAACTGATGATTGCTCTGGTGATCGGACTAATGGTCACGGGTGGAGCGGTCAATGTTTTTCTAGCCAATCAGCAGACCTATCGCGCGAACAGTGCGCTAAGCGATTTGCAGAACGGGTCGCGGGTGGCCTTCGAACTGCTGGCTCGCGATCTGCGCGGGGCTGGCCTTTCCGGATGCAATAGCACGAGCGGCCGCGTTGCCAATGTCCTCAATCCGAGTTCCGCGAACTGGTTCGCGGACTGGGCCAATGCGCTGCACGGCTATGACGATTCCACCACGGATCCGGCGCTTTCGGCACTTACCGGCAACGGGGCGCCCGTCGCGGGAACCAGTTCCGTGCATGTGCTGAGCACCGGCTCCGTATCGGCAACGGTGCAGATCGACAATGAGCCGGCTGCACCATTCAAGCTCAATGAAACGACGACCGATCTGCAATCCGGCGACATCGTCATTGTCTGCGATTACGACCATGCCGCCATCATGCAGATCAGCAACTACAACAGCAACAATGCCACGGTGGTGCACAACACCGGCAATTCCATCTCACCCGGCAATTGTTCCAAAGGCCTTGGCTATCCGACCACGTGCACGGAAAACGGCAACATCTATAGCTATCCCCCGAACTCGCAGATTGCCAAGCTCACCGGACATGTCTGGTACATCGGCGCCAACCCCGTGGGCGGCCGTTCGCTATACCTGCTCAATGCCGTGAACAACGGCGGTTCCGTTGCCGTCACCCCGCAGGAAATGGTGCGCAACGTGACCGATATGCAGATCACGTACGACCAGCCGCCCGCAACCTCTTTCGCCAAGGCGGCAAACGTGACGGACTGGAGCGTCATCGCATCCGCCCGCGTCACCCTGAGCGTGCAGAGCACCGATCCGCGCGCCGGTGTCAACGCCAAGCCGATCAAGCGCCAGTATGCCGCCACCACCACACTGCGCAACCGGGTGCAATGACATGAACCGCAACAACCTTCCTGTGATACCGGGGCTTTGTCCGCGTACTCGCCGCCGCCCCCCTGTGCACGTCTCAGTCCGGCATCAGCGCGGCGTCGCCCTGGTAGTTTCGTTGATGTTGCTGATTGTCGTCGCGCTGGTTGGGTTGGCCGGGGTGCGCAATACGATCATGCAGCAGAAGGTCTCATCCAACCTGTACGACCGCGAGCAGGCGTTCCAGTCCGCAGAAGCGGCGATGCGCGTAGCCACGGCGCTGTTGCCGAGCAGCCCGGGGTTGATCGCACGCAATTGTCAGGCCGGCGGCGTCGTCTGCCAGGGCAACCCGTTCACCGATCCCAATCTGCCAGCGAACGTCATCCAGACGGTTGCCACCGGAACGTCGAGCACGACCTTCACCGCCGGCACGGTTGCGAAGGGACAGCCGCAGTTCGTCATCGAGAACATGGGCAATTATGTCGATCCGCAAAGCGCAGGCTTCGGCGACACCGCCAATTCGTCCAATTACGGCGTGCAGGGCTCCAATTCCACCGTCATTTACTACCGCGTGACCGCACGTAGCGGAGACCCTGCGCAGACCGACGACCGAGCCGTCGTGACTTTGCAGGCCACGATCAAACAAGGCTGATCGAGCGAGATTCGAGTGTAAGAGAGCGCCACCAGAGCGGCAGTAGCCGCGACACCGGGGAAAACGGTAAATCCTATGGACATGCTCAATAGCAAGCCCCTCGGCGATCTAGGCCGACTGCTCACTACCGCGGTCGCGGTGTTCATCATTGGGCTGCTGAATCCGCCAGCCATGCGCGCGGCAGAAGCAGCGGCGGCGGCACCGGCAGCGGTCGCAGTCGATCAGCAACCGTTGACCGTACGCCCACAGATACCACCCGACATTGTGCTGATGCTCGACGATTCGGGTTCGATGTCATGGAATTTCATGCCGGACATCTGCTATCTGCAAGGCGTTACCTGCAGCAAAGGCAATGTCAGCGCGTACACCCTCACGTCCGACAATACCAATGCGGCGCTTATCAATGCCGCGAACAACGGCGTCTACTACAATCCGACAATCAAATACGATCCGCCGACCAAGGCGGATGGAACCGCTTACGGAAACTCCCCCGGCATCACGGGTGCCTGGGCCGACGGCTTCTCCGATACGACCGCAGTCGATGTGACTGCCTACGCTCCGGCGTCGTCTTTCAGCAGCGCCTCGTCGTATACCTACACGGCAGCCTACGAGCACTACGACAACGGCACCGGAGTCGGATCAGGCAGGAGCAACGTGCCCTTCTCCACTTCGAGCCCTGGCACCACGACAGCGGAAACGACCACGCAGGCCAGCAATTCGGCCTGCACCAACCTGCACAGCAACCAGGTCGGTTGGGCGTGGGTCAGCTCAACCAAAGTCAGCAGTACCAAGTACACGTGCGTGTGGAACTACACGCCTACGTACACTTATTTCGAATATGCGACCGGCGCGACGAATACGGTTCAGTATGTCGCCTCGGCGGCTCAGGGTTGTCACGGCGTTGCCAACTGCGTGACCGAGACTGACGTGTCCGGGACAGCGGCCCCCGCCGGCATCGCGGCGGGTCAGAACATCGCCAACTGGTTCTCCTACTACCGTAGCCGCATGCTCATGGCCAAGAGCGGCCTGATGCAGGCATTCGATAAACTTGATCCGACGTTCCGCCTTGGTTTCGGTTCGATCAACGACAACAATTCGGGTGGTCTGCCGACCAATACCAGTTACAACAGCACGCATATCGCCACGGTGTCGCCATTCGGCAAGTCAGCCGACGCCGTCAGCCAGCGGAAAAATTTCTGGAGCTGGGTTGTTGGCGAAACACCGGGCAGCAGCACGCCATTGCGCATCGCCCTGGATGCGGTGGGCAAGTACTATCAGGATGCGAGCGGGAACGCCTGGACAACGATGTCTTCGGATCCGGTGCCGATCGATACGGCGGCGATGGGTTGCCGGCAGGCATATTCGATCCTGACAACCGACGGCTTCTGGAACGAGACGTGGAGCAGCGGCACGCCCGGAAATGCCGACGGCACGAAGGGATCCAAGATTGCCGGTCCAAACGGACAGAGCTACACGTATACCGCAGTCGCGCCTTACAGCGATTCGAACAGCAGCACGCTCGCCGACGTGGCGATGAAGTACTGGAAGACGGATCTGCAATCGACCATCACGAATGAAGTGCCGCCGAGCACCGAGGACCCGGCGTTCTGGCAGCACATGACGACGTTCACGATGGGTCTGGGCTTCACCCCGACTGGTATCGCGCCGTCGGGCACGACGATCGACCAGGTTTTCAACTGGGCCAATGGCGGCACCGCGATCAGCGGTTTCAGCTGGCCGACCCCGAGCTCGAATTCGATCAATAATATCGCCGATCTCGCGCATGCCGGCGTCAATGGCCACGGCGGATTTTTCTCGGCGACCGATCCGCAGTCGTTTGCGAGCGGAATCACGAGCGCACTCAAGCGCGCGACCGAGCGCGTCGGCACCGGCGCCAGCCTCGCCGCGAATTCGACCCAGCTGCAAACCGGCACCGCCGTGTTCCAGGCGAACTACTTCACCGCAGCGTGGAAAGGCGATCTGAAGTCACTCGCCGTCGATGCCGGCACCGGCGCGATCGCGTCCACGCCGACCTGGTCGGCGGCATCGGCAATGCCTGCCGCCGCCGCGCGCACGATCATGACCTACAACACCGCGACCGGTAAATTCGTGGCGTTCGCCAATTCCGGCGGCACGCCGCCGGCGCTGTCCTCTGCGCAGTTGTCCGCGCTCGATCCGACCGGCACCAACAGCGCAGCCAATGAAGTTGCAATTGTCAATTACATGCGCGGCGATACATCGCAGGAACAGAAGAACGGCGGCAACTACCGCAGCCGCGATTGGGTATTGGGCGATATCGTCGATTCACAGCCTGTCTATGCCGGCGCGCCGAACGCCAACGAGTTCGTCGGCCGCACATTTGCCGGTTATTCCTACGATCCCAACAGCGTGAGCAGCGCGACGCCATTTCACGACTGGGCTGTCGGTACCACCGATTCCCATGGCAACTCGTCGCCGAGCGCCGCTTCGACGCGTACCCCGCTTGTCTATGTCGCATCCAACGACGGCATGCTGCACGCCTTCAACGCAAGCAGCGGCGCCGAGGTGTACGCCTATCTGCCGGGCGCACTGATGGTCAATAGCACCGATCCCTACAAGGGGCTGTCAGAGCCGTTCGTGAACCTGAGCAATCCCGGCTACGGCAGCAGCGTGCCGCACCAGTTCTACAACGACGGCGAACTGACCATTGCCGACGCCTACGTGCAGCTGCCCAGCGACACCGCCGCGGCATGGCACACGATCCTGGTCGGCACCACGGGCCGCGGCCCCGCTCGCGCCGTGTATGCGCTGGACGTCACCGATCCGGCCAACATCACGCCGTTGTGGGAGCGTTACGCAAACGATGCCAATAGTCTCGACAGCAACAGCGGCTATATCGGCCAGATGGTCGGCAAGCCGGTGATCGCGCAAACCGGAGACTTTGGCACGAACCCGGCGTGGTCGGTGCTGATCGGCAACGGCTACAACAGCCCCAAGGGCACGGCGGCGCTGCTTCAGTTCGACCTCGCCACCGGCCAGCTCTACGTACATGCGACCGATAGTTCGACTTCCAATGGCTTGGCCGCGCCCGTGGCCTGGATGAATTATCCGACTTCGGGCATGGCAGACGTCGCCTATGCCGGTGACTTGCTCGGCCGCATGTGGTCTTTCCCGCTCATCAAGATCAAGACGACGGGCCAAACGACCAGTTACACGTCCACGCCGGCGGCTGCAGGTACTTCGCTGTTCACCGCGAAAAATGCCAGCAATGTCGTCGAACCGATCACCGGCGGCACGATAGCCGGACAGAACCCGGCGGATCACAGCGTCTGGGTGTTTTTCGGTACCGGCAAGTATCTGACTCAGACGGACACCAGCGACAAGAGCGTACAGAGCTGGTACGGGCTGGAAGTGCAATCGTCGCCCGGCGGCGGCGACGTCACGACATCCGGCCGCAGTTCGCTGGTTCAGCGCCAGATCATCGCGGAACAGGCGGCTTCCGGTTCGACCCTGCCCGTTCGCGCCGTTACGCTGAAGCCATCGAGCAGCGACATGACCGGGAAAAACGGCTGGTACATCGATCTGGTTTCTCCGCTTCCGAATGGCGTGAATAATCCGACGGCGCAGGGCGAGCGCATGGTGGTTCCGAACCAGTTCCAGGGGAATCTGCTGCTCGGCACGACGCGAATCCCGCAGCCGAGCGCCACGGCCGATCCGTGCAATCCTGCCGGCGGCGGCTGGATCATGGCGCTCGACCCATTCACGGGCACCAATCCGCAGAGCAATTTCTTCGATACCAACGGCGACAACTCGATCAACGGTAGCGACACGATCACCGTCAATGGTCAACAGGTACCGGCGGCCGGCATCGGGTTCTCGTCCCTGCCCAACGCGCCGATCTTCGTCGGGGTCGACATGTTCGTAAGCTTCGACAACGGCACCACGTCAAGCGTCAAGACGTCGGCATCGGCCGGCGGGTACAACCGAGTGTCGTGGCAGGAAATCGTCGTTCCATGACCGCGATGCAAGCAAACCTCGTGCATCGATCCGCCGCGCGCGGCGCGACCGGCTTCACGTTGATCGAGGTGATGATCGTCGTGGCGATCATCGCAATTCTTGCGATGATCGCGTATCCGTCCTACGTTGCGTACATCACGAAGTCGAATCGCAAAGCGGCGGAAGCATGCCTGTCGACGTTTGCGAACTACATGGAGCGCTACTACACGACTAATCTACGCTACGATCAGGATACGGCGGCCACGCCCGTAGCCAACGCATTGCCGACTGCGTCCACGGATTGCGCCACGACCCAGCAGACGGGGAGCAACTACTCCTACAGTTTCGTGAGCGGATCACCGACGGCTTCCGCTTATACAATCCAGGCGACGCCGCTCAACGTGCAGCTGACGCGGGACACTCTGTGCGGCACGCTCACGCTGAATCAAGCCGGCACGCGCACGTCATCCGGCAGCGGTCAGCTGTCGCAGTGCTGGTAATGGCTCGAATGTTGAACAGGGATCTCCTACGGACAGCTCTTCTTGTGCCCGTTCTTGCAGCTGCCCGATCCTCCCGATCCGGATCCTGATCCGGAGCCGGATGATGACGCCGTCACCGTTACCGAGTGCGTGACCATGCTGGTCTTGCCGCTCACGCTGTCGGTTACGGTTTCCGACACGCTGAACGTGCCGCCCGTGCCATAAGTGTGGTTCGGGCTCGTCGCTGTCGACGTGGCGCCATCGCCGAAGCTCCACGTGTGCGCGCCGAGCGTGCCACCGGAATCGGTCGAGCTGTCGGTGAACGTCGCGGTCAATCCGCTCGTCGTATAGCTGAAGTTCGCCGCTGGCGTGCCGCCGCTGCTCGCGCCCCCGCCTGTCGAACCGCCGCTGCCGCCACCGCTGGAACCGCCGCTGCTGGTGCCCGTATATTCAATCGCACCGATGTCGTAGCCGCCGCCACTCGGTCGCGGGCTTCCGAGAAAATCCGTCGGCAGCATGCTTGCGCTCGTATCCGCCGCGTTGACGAGCGGACTCGTCGCCAGTGGCAGCGCGTTGAACGTCGCGAGCGTCGCATCGGTCAACTGCGGATCAAAACAGGCGTTGCCCGCCGGACAGGCGTTGTCCTTGACTTGCCAAACGAGATTGCTCGTGTAGGTAACGGGCCAGCTCGACGGACCGGAATCCCAATAGAACAGGCACGACTGCGGCTGCGGGCTCTGGTTGCCCTTGATCCAATCGGGCTTGCCGATCAGCGCGTTGTTGCTCATGGAAACGCTCGAGCTGGCATCGCCGTTGATCGCGAGCACCAGGCAATCGCCCTCGCCGCTGATCGTGTTGTATTCCACGCGAGCCTTCAGGTTCGGCTGCACCGACAACACGAGCGTATTGCCCATCGCGCGGCAGATATCGCCGGCCGTGTTCGAGCCGCCGGAGTTATCACCGCTCATGGAATCCACGCCGGTGAAATACGAGCAGTTGCCTACGATGACCGAGTTTTGCACGGTCGGCGACCCGGCCAGCTTGATCTGGTTGCCGGCGTTGCCCTCGGCTTGCGTCTGCTGCACCGAGATCGTCGCCGTGGTGTCGGCATACAGCAGATCCAGGCCGTCTTGCGTGTTGTGGTGGAAGTACGCGTTCTTGAACACCCAGTTGCCCGACGTTGTCGTTTCACCGAACCCGTCGCCATAGCCGCCTTCCTGCTGGCCCCAGCACGCATAGATGTTCGTGCCCGGATATTGCTCGGTGCAGCCGTTGAAACCGACCTCGAAATTCTGGAACGACATCGTGCCGGTGTCGGACGAGCCGGCCGACTCACCGAGATCCCCGTCCCAGCCACCCCAACCGTTACCGATCAGCTTGACGCCGGTCACGGTCCAATTGCTCAGGCGTCCGCCGAGAATGCCGCGATTGGCCAGGCCATGGATGTTCAGATCCTGCAGCGTGACATTGCTGGAGTCCTTCGCGTAGATGCCGCGCGACGCCCACGCGCCGTACGGCGGAGTCGAACGGTTGCACGCGTAGGGGCTATTGCCGCCAAGGTGCGATTCGATGCACGCGCTGTGGTCGGTGATCTCCAGGCACGCAACTTTGACGTTGCTGCTGCCCGCGAGCGAAACGACCTGCGCGGAATGCTCGCTGCCCCACAATTCGGGCGGCGCCTTGCAGCCGGAATCATAGCCGGCACCCAAAATCTGCGTGGGTTGGGCAGACGTGCCGCTCGGCACCGATGCCATGAAGCAGTCCCATGACCAACCGGCATTGCAGGCTTTGTACGCGCTCGCGCCCGGCGCGTTGAGGCCCATCTCGTAACTGCCCGCGCCGACGATCAGCGTGTCGCCACCGTGCAGGTGCAACGCGGGTGGTGTCGAGGTATCCCCTTGCGGCGGCAGCGCGTCGAACGGATGTCGCCACGCGCAAGCTTGGGCAGTGCCGCTGCCGGAATACGCGGCATCGGCGAGGCCGGTGCACTGTGCGGTCGTGCCGCCGTCGGTGCGGACATAGTACGTCGCCGCATGGGCACAGGAAAAAGCGAACAGCAGGGCGAGCCCTGCGAGAAGAAATTTCATCGGTTTCATCGTGCGGATTGAAGGATCGTGCAAATCGAGAGAACGGGAACAACGCGCGATCCTTCACGCTTTGCCAACGAAAATGTTACACAAATAAACAAATATACCCAGCCAACGCGCAGAGACTGCCAGAGCATTGCGGAACTGGCAAGGCTTTCTGTCTTCAGGAATATGAATCTGTGATCCCTGCACGCTACCGCTGTCCGCCGTGCAAATTCGCAGTTCGTGCAGATTGAAATCCGATAGCGGATAAAGGCTTCCTCGGTGCGATCCGCGTCGACGTTGGCATCGTGCCTGCAATGGGCACAGCGATGGACAAACTGCCCGCCAGCGTGGATGGCAATTACCTTGCGGTGATCGAGGCCTCGGCGTCGTCACGCAGCAAATTCAAATTCGAGAAGCAGCTCGGTGCTTTCGTCCTGCACGGCGTGCTTCCGACCGGGACTTCGTTCCCGTACGCGTTCGGTTTCGTGCCGTCCACGCTCGGCGAGGATGGCGATCCGCTCGACATCGTCGTGCTGACCGACGAGGCGCCGCCGGTCGGCACGGTGCTGCCATGCCGGATCGTGGCCGTGCTGCGGGCCGAGCAGATCGAGGGCGGCAAGCACGTGCGCAACGATCGCCTGCTCGGCGTGGCCGCGTCTTCGGAGCGTTTCCGTCAATGTCACGCTCGCAAGGACGTGGATGCGAAGATCCTCGAACGCATTGCCAACTTCTTCGAGTTCTACCATGCCGAACAAGGCAAGCGTTTCAGGACCATCGGCTGGAGAGGCCGCAGGATTGCCATCAAGAATCTGGAGCGCGGTTGTGCAGCCGCTCGCAAACAGCGCGGCTGAACCGGATTCGCGCACGCCATGGCATCATCTGCGCATGAATGCGCTCGATGCGATTCCCGCGTGCACGCCGGACGGCGATTGCCGGCTCGGCGAGTCGATCGCGCCGGAAATCGCCGCGCGCCCTGGTTTGTCCGGAGTGCTTCCGCTCAATGACGGCCGTGATGCTTTCGCCGCGCGCGCTCTGCTCGCCGACGCCGCCGAGCGCACACTCGATGTGCAGTACTACATCTGGCACAACGACCTTTCCGGAACCCTGCTGTTCGAGGCCTTGCGCCGAGCCGCCGATCGCGGTGTGCGCGTGCGGCTGCTGCTCGACGACAACAATACCAGCGGCCTCGACGGCGTCCTCGCCGCACTCGACACGCATCCGCGCATCGAAGTGCGGCTGTTCAATGCGTTCCGCGGCCGGCGCTGGCGTTGGCTCGGGTTCCTGACCGACTTTTCGCGTCTTAACCGGCGCATGCACAACAAATCGTTCACTGTCGACGAGCGCGTGACGATCGTCGGTGGGCGCAATGTCGGCGATGAATATTTCGGCGTCAGTCGTGACACGTTGTTCATCGATCTGGATGTGCTCGCCGTAGGGCCGGTCGTGGCCGAGGTAGCCAAGGACTTCGAACGCTATTGGAATAGCGCTTCGGCCGCCCCTGCGTCCACGGTGCTGGCTCCCGCCGCGCCGGCGGCACTCGCGGCATGCGCGGCGCAAGCTGCCGAGACGGCCCGGCGCGAGGATGCGAAGACTTATGTCGAAGCGCTCGGTAATCTGCCGATCGTGAGCGATCTGCTGATGCGCCGCCTGCCGTGGATCTGGGCGCCCACGCGCGTGATCAGCGATGATCCGGCCAAAGGCCTCGCTCACGAGAAGCCACGCGATCTGTTGCTGCGCCGGTTACAGGAAGTGCTCGGCACACTGCGGCGCGATCTCTATCTGATTTCGCCCTACTTCGTACCCACTCGCCGCGGTACCGCATTTTTTGCCGCGCACGCGCGCGCCGGACTGCGCGTGATGATCCTGACCAACTCGCTTGAAGCCACTGACGTAATCGCCGTCCACGCCGGTTACATGAAGCGGCGCAAAGAGCTGCTGCGCGCCGGCGTGGCGCTGTTTGAACTGCGCCGTACGAATCCGCCGCGCAAGCACCTTCTGCGCGTGCGCGGTTCTTCCGGCGGCAGCTCGGCGTCGAGCCTGCATTCGAAGACGTTCTCGCTCGATGGCGAGCGCGTATTCATCGGCTCGTTCAATTTCGACCAGCGCTCGGCGCGCCTGAACACGGAAATGGGCTTCATCATCGACAGTCCAGACCTTGCGCAAACCAGCGCAAGCGCCTTCAACTCGCAGATTCCCGACTGTGCCTACGAAGTGCGCCTGCGTGATGGCAAGCTCGTATGGATCGAGCGCAACGAGGGCGCGCAGACCGTCCACGACAAAGAACCGGGTACGACGCTGTGGCAACGCGTCGTCGTGCGCGTGGTGTCGTGGTTACCAATCGATTGGCTGCTTTGATGAACCGCCGGGTTCTCGGGGCGGCCGAGGCGCGGCGGACCCCAGGAATTCAGCGGCCGTTGCGGTCGATCCAGGCGGCGAAGGTTTCCATGTACTTGCGCAGGAAATCGCGCGTGCCATCGTTAGTCAACTTGCCTTCCTCATTGAACAGCGTATTGACATGGCCGACGTAAGCTTCCGGCTGTTGCAGGCACGGCATATCGAGGAACACCAGCGACTGGCGCAGATGGTGATTCGCCCCGAACGCTCCGATCGCGCCCGGCGAGACGCTCACAATCGCTGCAGGTTTGCGCGACCACACACTTTTTCCATAGGGACGCGAACCGACATCGATCGCGTTCTTCAGCACGCCGGGAACCGAGCGGTTGTATTCGGGTGTCGCAAACAGCACCGCGTTCGCCGGGCGGATGCGATCGCGGAATGTCTCCCACGCCGCTGGCGGATTCTCGGTATCGGAATCCTGGTTGTACAACGGCAGATCGCCGATATCGACGAATTCGCATTTGCTGCCAGCCGGTGCAAGATCGGCCATTGCACGCGCCACCATGCGCGTATACGAAGCCTTGCGCAGGCTGCCGACCACTACGCTGATGTTCACCATGACGCATCCCTCCGCCGGACATCGGCGAAGAGTCTACACCGTAAAATCGCCGGGTTCAGATCGTACGCACGCGCACCAGCGCGCGCGCCATGCGGCGCGCGGCATCTTCAAGCTCCGCCTCGTCATGGAAGCTGTAGCCCAGACGCATGTGCGAAGTGTCCCGCTCGTGGACATCGCAGCCGCGCGCGTCGTTGAATACGACGCCCTCGGCCTCTCCGGCCTGCGCCCAGGCCGCCGTGTCGATCGATTCGTCCACCCGCGCCCACAATGCCATGCCGCCGTCGGGAACACGGAACGAAATGGCGCTGCCGATATGCCGTTGCAGCGCGGCAGCGAGCGCGTCGCGTCGCGATGCGTACGTGCGGCGCATGCGTCGCACGTGGCGCAGCAACTCGCCGTCCTCGAACAATTCCGCAATCGCGCATTCCACTGCGGCGTCGCCTTGTGCGTCGCTGGCCGCGCGAAAACTGATCAGACGCTCGATCACGCTTGGCGGGGCCACCACGAATGCCGTGCCGAACCCGGGTGTGAGGAAATTGGCCAGTGAGCCGATGTAAACCACGTTGGGACGACCGCGGCCGGCGGCAATCGGCAGGATCGGCTTGCCGGCGTAGTGCAGTTCGTGATCGTAGTCGTCCTCGATGATGGCAAAGCGATGCGCAAGCGCCAGTTCGGCAAGGCGCGCACGGCGCCCGGGCGTCATCACGGCCGTGGTCGGAAACTGGTGGTGCGGCGTCACGAATACCGCTCTCACCGTTTCGTTCGCCAACACGGCTTCCAGCGCCGCCACATCCATGCCGTGCTCGTCCACCGGCACGGGTATCAGGCGCGCTCCGGCCAGTTTCATTACGCTGCGCGCTGGCGCATAGCTGAAGCGCTCGACAGCCACGGCATCGCCCGGCGCGAGCAGAGCGCGCGCAACCAGATCGATGCCCTGTTCGATGCTGCGCGTGACGATGAGGTTATCCGGCGTGACGAACAATCCGCGCGTTCGCGAAAGCATCGTGGCGAGCTCGGTGCGCAGGCGCGGATGTCCGGCCGGATTGGTGTAGGTGAGCGGCAGGCGACCGCGCCGGCCGATGGCGCGGCGAAACGCGCGCGCCATCGCCTGTGCCGGAAACAGCCGCGCGTCCGGCACGCCGCGCGAAAGGATCAGCGTGCCGGGTCTGTATGTCGCCGTGCGGACCTTTAGCGGTAGCGGCGCAGTCAGCGCGTAGGTCGGAGTGTCATCGAGTGTGTTGGCCGCGACCGTTGCGCGCATGATCGGAATCGAGTCGCCGGCAGCGACGAATGTGCCGCCGCCGACACGCGTGCTGACCAACCCTTCCGCCGCGAGCTCGCCGTAACCGGCCACGATCGTATTGCGATTGACGCCGAGCAGCTCAGCCAGTTCACGCGAGCCAGGCAATGCTTCGCCCGGTTTCAAGCGCCCGCGACGAATGTCGTCGGCGATCGCGCTCGCCAACTGCAGGAAAAGCGGTTGTTCGCGGCGCTGATCCAACGCTAGCGACAATTCCCAACGGCGCATGGCAACCCTCCGCGTTTATCTGTGCAGACGCAGCCGGACCATGTGCCGTCGCAAAAGTGGAACTCCTCACGAGCATTCGAGTTGGAGAAAGTAGCCGCGCACCACCCACCACCAGGAGGAGTTATGCGCAGTATCCGGTTCACCACACTCGCCGCAGCTATGTGCGTCGCATCCGCTGCAGCCGCAGCGCCCGCTTACCATGTCGACACACTGCCCGCGTTCGGCGGCGCGCGCAATCAGGGCAACAGCATCAACGATGCCGGTGTCGTCGGCGGTTTCTCCACCAGGCCTGGCGATCTGCATCGTCGCGCCACGGTGTGGATGACGGACGGTGCGCACGATCTCGGCACGCTCGGCGGCCCGAACAGCAGCATTGCCTGGCCGGAGAAAAACCTGCACGGCCGCTACGTCGGCATCTCACAGACGGCATCGCCGGAACCGCTCGGCGAAAACTGGAGTTGTTCGGCATTCTTCCAGATCGACAACACCGGCTACACCTGCCGCGGTTTCGTCTACGAAGCCGGACACATGCGCGCGCTGCCCACGCTGGGCGGCAACAACGGCTATGCGACGGACGCGAACAATCGCGGCCAGATCGTCGGCTGGGCGGAAACCGCCGTGCGCGACCCGAGCTGCGAAGGCGCCGGCCCGGGCAAAAGCGGCCAGGTATTGCAGTTCCTGCCGGTGATCTACGGCCCCGGCGAAGGCGCAGTCCGAGCGCTACCTGTGCTGCCCCACGACAGCTCGGGCGCTGCGGTTGCGATCAACGATCAAGGCGAGGTGGCGGGAATCTCCGGTGCCTGCGATCAGGCCGTCGGTCGTTATACCGCCGCGCATGCGGTGTTGTGGAACAAGGACGGCAGCGTTGTCGATATCGGCGCCGGCGCGCTGACTGCGCCGTTCTGGAATACGCCGGTCGCCATCAACAACAATGGCGATGTCGCTGGATTCGCCGGCGACCCGAGCAGCCCCACCGCCGATATCACGCACGCGTTCATCTGGACGCGCAGCGGCGGCGTGCAATTCCTGAGCACTGCGAGCGACGACAACAGCACGGCGACGGGCATCAATGATGCCGGACAAGTCGTCGGCTATTTTGTCGCAGGCGACGGCAGCCTGCACGGATTCGTCTGGGATGCCGAGCGCGGCCTGCAGGACCTCAATGCACCCGGAATGTCCGACTATGGCGGTGTCATCGTGCTGGCCAACGACATCAACAATGCCGGCGAGATCACCGGACGCAGCGCCACCGATGCCAATGGCGTGCGCTGGGCACTGCGCATCACCCCGGTCAACTAACGCAGTCCGTGCGCGACGCGGCAGCGCTTTTCCGCGTCGTGCTTTTTGTTTTTCACGGAGAAACCCCATGCATACCGAACTTCCCGCCGAGCGCCAACCCGTTGAGGTGAGATTCAATGCCGACGATTGGCAACCGGCCGTTTTCCGGCATGGCCAGTTCGTCGACATGTACGGCCTGCCGCTGGATAGCGAGAAAATCGCCGATTGGCGCGCGACCGAGCAAGACATCGCCGCCCCGCCGCCCCGCCATGGCGGCTGGACGCAGCCCTAAACGACAGTTTCGCTTTCCCTCGCAATGGTTTACAATTCGCGGCTTCGTGCCCCGTACCCAGAACGAGTAAAGCCATGAAAGTCCTGTCCTCACTCAAATCCGCCAAGCAGCGTCATCGTGACTGCAAGATCGTGCGTCGCCGCGGCAAGGTCTTCGTGATCTGCAAGAGCAATCCGCGCTTCAAGGCGCGCCAGCGCTGAATCCAGCGCTTGGTCCGGATCGAAAAAGGCCGCTCCAGCGGCCTTTTTTATTTGCCCGGCGCGTTATTCAGTATTCAGGAATGCAGGCCAAGTCATGGAATTGACAGGAAGAACCTGCCAGAATTTGCTCTGGAACGCGGCATCCGCCGTGCGTTGAGGAGTACGCGCCATGAACCATCGTTCCTTCGCATTCTTCGTGGCTTTAGCAGGTCTCGCGGTCGGCAATCTGGCTCGCGCCGAAGTCCTGCTCGTGGACCGTGTCAACCAGGAGCGCGGCATGAACGCGCCCGCACGCGGCATGAGCATGGCCCAGGTCGAATCGCGTTACGGCGCGCCGACGAGCAAAGAAGACCCGCGCGGCGGCGACAGCGCACTGCATCCGGTCATCAATCGCTGGGTCTACCCGGAATACACGGTGTATTTCGAGCGCGATCGCGTCATCAACAGCGTGATGAACAAAGGTCCGAATGAAATCGGCCTCAAGAACGCGCCACCGCCGCAACGCCAGTAACGAATGACCCACACGAATTTCCGCCTGCCCGCCGAATGGGAACGGCAGGCAGGCGTCCTGCTTGCCTGGCCGCACGCTCAAACCGATTGGGCCGAGCGGCTCGCCGATGTCGAAACCACATTTGCGGCGCTTGCCGAGGCTATTGCCCGCTTCGAACCGGTACTGATCTGTGTCGCCGATGCGCAGGTGCGCGCGCGCGCGCGGGCGCTGCTCGGCACCGATGCATCAAAGTGCCGCTTCGTCGAAATCGAGTACGACGACACCTGGCTGCGCGATTCCGGGCCGATCACGTTGCGCGCTCCGGATGCCTATCGTCTGCTCGACTTCCGCTTCACCGGCTGGGGCGGCAAGTTCGCCTCGAGCCGCGACGATCGCCTCGTCGAGGGTTTGGCCGCGCGCGAGTTGTTCCGCAATGCCGATCATCGTCGCATCGACTGGGCGCTCGAAGGCGGCGCGATCGAATCCGATGGCGCCGGGACGATCCTGACCACGTGGCGCTGCCTGCACCAGCGCCATCCGGAAATGAGCCGCGAGCAAATGACGAAAGTCCTTTGCGAAAGACTCGGCGCGCAGCGTGTGCTCTGGCTCGAACGCGGTTATCTGCAAGGCGACGACACCGACGCCCACATCGACACGCTCGCACGCTTTGCACCGGATGACGTCATTGTTTTCCAGGCCTGCGATGATCCGGCAGATCCGCATTACGACGAACTCACCGCGATGCGCGACGAGCTCACGGCGCTGCGCACGACCGCGGGACAGCCATATCGGCTGCTCGGGTTACCGTGGGCGAAGCCGATTTTCGACGATGGCCGGCGCTTGGCTGCATCCTATGCGAATTATCTGATCGTCAACGGCGCGGTGCTGATCCCGGCCTATGACGACCCGGCCGATGGCGAAGCGGCGCGCGCGATTGCCGCCGCGCACCCCGGACGCGAAGTAATTGCGGTACCCTGCCGGCCCCTGATCTGGCAAAACGGCAGCCTGCATTGCCTGACGATGCAGTTGCCCGACGGCCTGCTCAAAACGAGTACGTTGAATGTATAAGACACTGCGCGTCGCGCTGCTGCAGGAAACCGACCACGGCAGCGTGAGCGCGAACCTCGACGCGATCGAATCCGGCTTGCGCACCGCGGCCGCCAAAGGCGTGCGCCTGGCGCTGTTGCAGGAGCTGCACAACGGGCCGTATTTCTGTCAGCACGAAAGCACGCACGAATTCGACCGCGCCGAGACGATTCCCGGGCCGAGCACCGCGCGCATCGGCGCGCTCGCCGCAGAGCTGAAACTCGTTGTTGTCGCGTCGCTGTTCGAGCGTCGAGCCGCGGGCATTTATCACAATACCGCCGTGGTGTTCGACTGTGCGAAAGATATTTGTGGAAAATACCGCAAAATGCACATTCCGGACGATCCGGCGTATTACGAGAAATTCTACTTCACGCCCGGCGACTTGGGCTTTCAGCCCATATCGACTTCGGTCGGCAAGCTCGGCGTGCTGGTGTGCTGGGACCAATGGTATCCGGAAGCCGCGCGCCTCATGGCTCTGGCCGGCGCCGACGTGCTGCTCTATCCGACCGCGATCGGCTGGGATCCTTCCGACGATGCTGCGGAAAAAGATCGCCAGCGCGACGCCTGGATTACCGTGCAGCGCGGCCATGCCGTGGCGAACGGATTGCCATTGCTCGCTTGCAACCGCGTCGGGTTCGAAGACGCACCCGATGACGGTCGCGGCCTGCAGTTCTGGGGATCGAGTTTCGTCGCCGGGCCGCAAGGCGAAATGCTCGCCCAAGCGCAGGCCGACAAACCGGAACTGCTCATTGCCGATGTGGACATGCAGCGCAGCGAAGCGGTGCGCCGCATTTGGCCGTTCTTGCGCGACCGACGCATCGACGCCTACGATGATTTGCTGAAACGTTTCCGCGATTGAGCATGGATTCCCCAACCGTTTCCTCCGCGGCACCTGATGCCGCCGACGCGGCGCACGCCGACCAGCCGCTCGCGCACGTCCTGCGCGACGGCGTCGAGTACACGCTGCTCGGCACCGCACACGTGTCGCGCGCGAGCGTAGCGGCGGTGCAATCGCTGATCGACAGCGGCGATTACGATGCGATTGCCGTTGAATTGTGCGACACGCGTTTTCGCGCGATGCGTGATCGCGAGGCCTGGCGAAATCTGGACCTGCTCAAGATCATCCGCGAAGGCAAAGCCGGCATGGTCGCGGCGAACCTCGCGCTTTCTGCCTACCAGCGGCGTCTCGCCGAGCAGTTCGGCATCGAGCCCGGCGGGGAAATGAAAGTGGCCGCCGATCTCGCTGATCAGCGGGGCAAGCCGCTGTGGCTCATCGATCGCGAGATCGCCACGACGCTCAAGCGCGCCTATCGCAGCGTGCGCCTGCGCGACCGGCTCGGCATTTTTTCCGGTCTTATCGCCAGCGTGTTCGAACGCGGCGGCGTGGCCGAGGAAGAAATCGAGAAGCTCAAGCAAGGCGACATGTTGCAGAGCGCATTCAGCGAATTTGCCGAACAGTCCGAACCGCTATACCGCAGCCTGATCGCCGAACGCGATACGTTCATGGCCGCGCGTTTACGCGAGGAGGCCGCCAAGCAATCGCTGCGGCGCGTGCTCGTGATCATCGGTGTCGGTCACCTGGCCGGTATCCAGCGCGAACTTGCCGCGCAGAATGAAGCACCGCACACCATTCTCGCCGCGCTCAATGCGGTGCCTCCGGCGGCGCAGTGGCCGAAATGGATCGGCATCGGTTTGCTCGTCGCGATTTTCGGTGCGATCGCCTACGCATTCACGCGCGGCGTCGGTTTCGGCACCTTGGCGCTGCGCGACTGGATACTGTTCACCGGCGTCGGCGCCGCCATCGGTACGCTGGCCGGTGGCGGACACATCTTGAGCGTGCTGACTGCGCTCATCGTCGGTCCGCTGAAACCGTTCCGCCCGTTCGTGCCGGTCGGCGCCGTGGCCGCCGCCGTGGAGATGGCGCTGCGGCGCCCGCGCGTGGCCGATTTCGAAGCGCTGCGCGACGACGTCATTGACTGGCACGGCTGGTGGCGCAATCGCGTGTCGCGCACCCTGCTCGTGTTCCTGTTCTCCAATTTCGGCATGATGATCGGCGAATGGATGGCCGGCATCCGCATCTTGAATCGGGTCTTATGAGTCTTTCCAGATTGTTGTTCAAACCCAAGTGGCAGGACAAGGATCCCGCCACACGCAAAGCCGCGATCATGGCAGGCAGCGACGACGCCGAATTGAGCGCTGCGCTGCCCGAAATCGCGCGCCGCGACGAAGATGCGGGCGTGCGCCTGGCCGCCTTGCAGCGGCTCGGCGATTACGAGGCCTGGCGCGAGCGTTCCACCGGAGATGCGCAAGGCTCCGTGCGCGCCATTGCGCGCGAGACCTATCTGGCGATGCTGTGTTCCGGCACTGGTGCGCCGCCGGTAGCACGCCGCATCGCCGAACTCGAAACGCTGAGCGAAGACGAAATCGAACGCGTAGCGACTTCGGCGACGGACGTCGCGCTTCGGCGCGAGGCAATCACGCGAGTTTCCAAACAAACTCTCATCGCGCAGCGCGCCGCCGCCGATCCCGACGCGACGCTGCGCCTGCAGCTTCTCGAACGCGTGACCGACACGACCTTGCTCGAGCGCATCGCCGAACGCACGCGCAAAACCGACAAGGCTGTCAGCCGTCGCGCACGCGAGCGATTGCAAGCCGCGCGCATCGGCGCGGGCGACGCGACCGCGATCGCCGCTCACGCGCAAGCGCTGTGCGAACGGACCGAGGCGCTCATGCGCTTGTCGCCCGCGAACGCGGTGAGTGTGCTGGCCGAAATCGATATGGAGTGGAATGCACTCGGCAACACCGTGGCGGCGTCCCTGTCCGCACGGTTCCACGGCGCTCGCGCGCTGGTGCTGAAAGCCGGTGAGCCGCGCCCGGTGTCGACGCAAGAAGTCCTGCCCGTGATGGAAGTCCCGGCATCCGCCCCATCTGAACCCGTACACATCGCCGCTCCGCCGCCACCCATCGACGAGGCCGCAACGGAACGAGCACGCGCAGAACGCGCGCGCCAGAAGGCGCTGCGCGGGCAACTGGAAAGCGCCATCAAGGAATTTTCCGCGGCGCTCGAGGCCGGCGACAGTGCCGTCGCGCATCGCTTGCATGCGCAGTTCGACGAGCAGCGCAAGCAGCTGCGCGATGTCGCGCCGGAGCTGCGCAGCCAGCTCGATTCGCTGCAGCCACGTTATGCCGAGCTGAAGCGCTGGCAGCACTGGTCCAATAATCAGCGCCGCCGTATTTTGTGTGCGGACATCGAAAACCTGATCGAAACGGGTGTGCATCCGGACGCGGTTGCGACGCGTGTGCGCGAGGCGCGTGAAGAATGGCGCCATATGAATGCCGCCGAAGGCCTCGGCGACGATGCCGAAGCCGCCGCCGGTATCGCGCATCGATTCCATGGCGCGTGTGCACGCGCACTGCGGCCGACGCGCGCGTATTTCGCCAAACGCAAGGAAGTCCGGCAGACCCATGCAAGTGAAATCGAGGCGCTCGTCGCACGCGCGACCGCGATCGGCGACGACAGCACCGATTGGAAAGGCATTGGCGAACTGCGCACCGAAGCAAGCACGGCATTGCGTGCGCTCGACAACGTCGATCCACGTCGGCGGGCGCAGATCGCCGCACAGCTAAAAGGCTTGATTTCGCGCATGGCTGCACTCGCCGGCGCGCACGAAAGCGACGTCGAGGCCGCGAAAGCACGACTGATTGCTCAGGCCACGGCATTGTCGTCTGGCGGAAATGCCAATGCGGCGCGCGAGACGCGCGATCTGCAGAAACGCTGGACTGCGCTCGGCAACGGTCGGCGCAACACCGATCAGAAGCAGTGGCGCGAGTTCCGCGCGGCGTGCGATGCGGTGTTCGGGAAACTTGATGAAACGCGCAAGCAGCGCGAGGACGCGACGGCGGCGGCACAAGCGCAGACCCGCCAGTTGCTCGACGACTATGCAGCATTGGCGCAAAGCGACGACGCGGAGAGCGCAAAGAAGCAGCTGCGCGAGCTCGACGCACGCTGGCAATCCGGGGGCAGCGAAGATCGAGCGATGCTCAAGCGTCAGCGCGAATTACGCGATGCGATTGCGTTGAATCTCAAGAATTCCGAACGACGCAAACGCCTGGGCCGCTTCGCCGCGGCACTGCAGAAGTACGCGGCGTTGCGCCAGCAGGAAACCGGCGGCCCCGCCGCCGTGCTCGACGACTTACCGGCGGCGGTTGAATTCGACGCGGTACTCGCCGCGCGCCAGGCTGGCGAGACGATCGACACGGATGAAGACACGGCGCGTGAAGCACTCGTCAGCCTGGAATTTCTCGCCGGCGTCGAATCGCCGGCCGAGGATCGTCAGCTGCGCATGAACCATCAAGTGCGGCGGCTGTCTTCGCGTATGCGCGAAGGCGCACGCGCCGAGCCCGAGCGCGAATTGGCCGACTTGCTCAAGAGCTGGTTCGCGCAAGCACCTCAGGAAGCTGAACTGGAACGACGTTTTGCGATCGCCGCCACTGCGGCGGTCGACTCCCTGCCCTAGTTCGCAGGGTTGCACCGAACGCCGCGCAACTCTCGAAACACAGTCCGGTACCTGATTCCCGATTTTCGAGAGAGCCGGATTTTCCGCTCGCCGGGATCAGCTATGTGTCAACAATCCCCAGCCGGGAGCGGGACTATCAGAAGGCAGGACGAAGCGGAACCCGCGTCGTTCAAGCGCTGTCAGGAACTCATCCATGACCTGCGCGGTGCGTTCGTTGTCGTGAAAAAGCACGATATCGCCACTGTCGATTGACTCGGCCAGTTGCTGGACCTCCACTGGCGTCGGCACCTGATCGTCGCGCCGGTGGAAGCCGAAAAGCACGTCGAAGCTGACCGACCAACCCATGTAAGACATGCCGGCCTGGTTTGAAGTTTCCATGACTGCCGCGTCGACACGGCCAAAAGGTGCGCGAAAATAGCGTGGGCGTTCTCCGGTCGACGATCCGATTGCGTCGCTGCACTGATCGACTTGCCATTTCATCCGTTCAGGATCTTTCTGTTCCACCTCGATCAGGTCAAGATGCTCGTAAGAATGGTTGCCGATCACATGCCCGAGATCACGAATCTTGGTGAGCACCGCCATGTTTGCATATTTATTGCCGTCGAAATTCGCGCAATTGACGAACCATACCGACTTTGCCGCATGACTTTGCAAAATCCCAAGGAGCCGGGCGTCGACTCGCGGATCTCTCGGGCCATCATCGATGGTCAGCATGACGATCCTGTCGTTATCGAATTCGTTGTCCTCGACCGCCGACGCCCGGGAGACTGTCGGTGTGCTGTTGCCATCCACGTTCAGTGAAACCGAGTACCCTGGGAGCAGGAGGACCATTGCAAACGCGGGGCCGATGCTGCGGGCCCTGGATGTGGAGCGTCGACCCGGCCTGAACAACCTCGTCCAGCCAGCCTTCTTCGCGACGCTGTCCGTTGATCCAAGGTCTTGCATCGAAACGGCGGCAGGCCGGTGCGTGCGGTCGAGAAGGTGACAAATCAGCAACAACACCGTTGCGTTATTGAATAGATGCCATGCGAACAGGAGAGCGAACGAAGTCTCCGGTAGCACACTGCTATGAATCCAGGTTCTGCCAATAGCAGCGACAATTGCGATTGCGTAACCTGTCAGACGAGTACCGACGTTCAGCGCAACGTAGATCAAAACGATGTGAAATACGAGCAATGGGACGTAGGGGCCGGCCACTGTGGAAAGCAGGAGAAGGCCAAACTCGATCGCCAGCAGGAGCAGAGCGATCAAAGTTTGCGATGTAATCTCCGCGCCAGCGTATTTTCGAAGCACGGGGCTCCCCTTTAGGGCGTTACTAGCAATTCTCATGCCGCGTCTGGATCGCGGGAATAGCCGCAACGAGCGCGCTGCGCCCTATCCACTCGTGGACGACACTGACGCGGCACGACCACAATATGTCCTTCTGCGACGTAGCGTGCCTGAGGGTTCTCCCTGGAGGGCCTCCGGTCGTTCAGGAACCGACCTCCACCAGTTCGCTGCTCTGGGGACGTTGCCGCCCGCGCGCCTCGCGCAACATGCGCTTGGACCATAGGCTCATGTCATCGAGCAGCGCGTAGATCACCGGCAGCACGAGCAGACTGACGAGTGTGGAAAACACGAGGCCACCCGCAATCGCGCGCGCCATCGGGTAGTACGGCGGGCCGTCCCCGCCGATCGTCGCGCCGGGAATGCACAGCGGCACCATGCCCAGAATCGCGGTCCCCATCGTCATGAGGATCGGGCGCAGCCGATCTTTCGCGCCCTGGATCAGGGCTTCTCTTCGGCCCATCCCTTTATGACGCAGCTGATTGATGTGCACAATCATGACGATGCCGTTGTTGACGACGACGCCCATCAGGATCAGCACCCCGATCATCGCCATGATCGAGAACACAGTGCCGGTGAGCCAGAACAGCCAGAACACGCCGAAGATCGAGAAGATGAACGTGGTCAGGATCGCCGCCGGATAGATCAGCGACTCGAACATCGCACACATGAGCACGTAGACCAGCACGAGTGCGATCAGGAGGTTGAACATCATTTTCTTGCCGGCGTCATCGTCACGATCGAAGTTACGGCCGAAGCTCCAGCTGTAGCCGGGCGGCAGGCGCACGAGCTTCATGGTTTCTTCGATCGCCTTGCGCGCATCACCGCTCGTGGCGCCCTCGGCGAGACTCGCCTTGATCGCGAACGACGTTTGCCGGTTCGTGCGCTCGATGACCGAGGAAGCGTTGCTCGTTGCCACCTGCACCATGGACATCAGCGGGACCTGCACGCCATCGGCGCGGCGCAATTTGTAATCGCTCAAGTCGTCCAGACTTTGCGCGTCGGAACCGCGGAAACGCAGCCATACCGGCAGTTGCGCGTCGCCGCCGTGAAAGTCCTTCAACTGTATCCCGCGCAGCGCGATGGCAATGAACTGCGCGACGTCGGTGGCGGAGAAGCCGTATTCCTTGGCCTTCTCGCGGTCCACGTGCACCGACAGCTCGCGATTGCCGCTGTCCTGCGCGGAATTGACGCCCTGCAGGATCGGAATCTGGCGCAGGACCGGAATGACCGACGCCGACAACTCACGCAGCACCTGGCCCGAATCGCCGTTGAGGTTCAGATTGATGCTGGTATCGCCGCCGCCGCTGTCGTTGAAGTCGAACAGCGGCTCGCCGATCGGCACTTTCGGCATGTCCTTGCGGATCTTCTCCATGATCTCTTTCGTATCGAACGGATTCTGCTTGAAACCCAGCAGTTGCTTGATGAATTGCCAGGCGTTCTCGGCCGGCGGGTTCTTCGGTTCGAACAGGATGGAGCTGAACGTATCGCTGCCGTCTTCGGCGTAGCGGCTGTAAACGCTCTTGATGTGGAACTCGGTTTTGTGTGCCAGCAGATAGCCCTCGACCTTGTCGACCGATTGCTTGAGCTCAGCGAGCGGATACAGCGCATTTAGCCGGTAGCCGATGAACAGGCGGTCGCGATCGCCGGCGGGAAACATTTCCGATTTCACATGCATGGCCGGAAGAAAAATGCTGATCACGAGCAATGCGACCAGCGCCGTTATCGTCCAACGGCGATGCGCGAGCGTCCAGGTGATGAAGCGGGCGTATGTTGTCTGCATGCGCGTGATCAAGTTCTTGCGGCCGATGAACTTCGGCGGTGGCAGCTTTGCCGAAAGCATCGGCACGAGGCTCACCGCGACGAGCCACGACGACAGGTGCGCAATGGCCATCGCGATCGCGACCTGAGTCAGGAATATGCTGATGTCGTCCTTTTCGCCGAACACCATCGGCAGGAACACGATGATGCTCGCCAGCGTACCGGCCGCAATCGCGATGCCGACGACCTGCGTGCCTTCCACCGCGCTATACCACGGCTTGTCCGGATACTGCTCGCGATAGTGATAAATGCTTTCGACGACGACGACCGCATTGTCGACGAGCATGCCGACCGCGAGCAACAGGCCCATCATCGACAGAACGTTCAGCGTCATGCCGAACATCTGCAGGCAGCCGAGCGTGATCACGAAACAGATCGGGATCGCCAGCGACACCATCAGAGTCGACGGCCAGTCACGCAGGAAAAAGAACAGCACGAGGATCGACAGCAGCGTGCCCTCGAGCCCGGCCTGACTGAGCTGGCGCAGGCTCGTCGTCACTGCGTTGGCCTGGTCGCCGAGCACGTAGATCTGTATGCCGCGCAGTTCAGGCTCCTGGCGGATGCGGTCGACCTCGGCCATGACCGCGCGGCCTACCTCGACGAGGTTCGCACTGCGCTCCTTGGAAATATCGACGGCCACGGCCGGGCGCTGGTCGAGGTGGCGAGCGTAGGTCAGCAGTCCTGGCTTGACGCTGACATCGGCGATGTCGCCCAGCTTCAGGCCTTTGTCGTTAACCGCCATGTTGCGGATTTCGTCGACGCTACGCCACTCCCCGACCGGCTGCACGTGGTAGCGCGTATCGCCATCCTTGATCAAACCGCCGGACGCGGAAAAATTCGCGCTCGACAATTTCTGATACAACTCGTTCAAGCCGACGCCGGCAGCGCTCAGGCGATTGGAATCGATTTCGATCTGCACTTCGCGCGGCGCCACGCCCTCGATCTTGACCTGGGCGACGCCAGGCAAGCGCTCGAGTGGTCGCTTGAGCATGCGGTCGAGCAATTCGTAGGCATTGGTCAGGTCATGATCGGCCGAGACGCGCAGGTTCAGCACCGGCTGGTCTGCGGTCGAGCCCTTGAAAATCTGATAACGCCGCAAGTCGCTCGGCAGGTCGCTGCGTATCGCATCGATCTTGTTGCGCGCTTCGACCGCCTTCGTGCTCGTATCCTGTCCCCATTTGAATTGCAGCTCGATGTTCACGCCGTCCGCGCGCGTGGTCGATTCCATGCGCTGGATACCGGTGAGCGTGGACAATGCCTCCTCGATCGGTCGCGTGAGCGTGCGCTCGACTTCCGCCGGCGTCGAGCCCTGGTACGGAATGACGATGCCGAGGAACGGAAACTGTATGTCCGGCATCGACTCCAGCGGCAGCCGCCACGCGGCAATCAGGCCGATGGCCGTCATCGACACAAACGCCATGATGACAGTGACGGGACGTTTCAGGCTCAGCTCGGCAAGTGTCATGCGTTCTCTCCGGCCGGCTCGTGTACGTCGAATTCCGCAACGGCGATCGGCGCCGTTTCGGTTGCGCCCTTGCCTCGCGCTCTCGCACCTCGCGCGACGTAGTACGCGTCGGAGCGACGATCAAGCAGGTTGTAAACGACCGGAATCACGATCAATGTCAGCAACGTCGACACCAGCAAACCGCCGATCACCGCGATGGCCATTGGCGCACGCACCTCGTTGCCGTCGCCGATGCTGATCGCCAGCGGCATGAAGCCAAGCAGGGTGCACAGAGTCGTCATCGAGATCGGACGCAGGCGCGATTCGGCGGCCTGCACGAGCGCACCGATCTTGTCGACGCCCTCCTCGCGCAGCTGGTTCACGCGGTCGATCAGCACGATCGCATTCTTGACGACGATGCCGGCGAGCATGATGAGGCCGATGAACACGACAACGCTCAACGGCGTGAACGTGATTTTCAATGCGAGCACCGCGCCGACCAGAGCCAGCGGGATCGAGAACATGATGACGAACGGATGCAGCAGCGATTCGAACTGCGAAGCCATCACAAGATAGACGAGAAAGATCGCCAACGCGAGAGCGAACACCAGCGACTTTACCGAAGCATCCAGTTCTTCGCTCTGGCCGCCGATATGCGCGGTGACGCCGGCTGCGAGCGGATTGTCGCGAATGAGTTTGCGCACTTCGTTGACGGCGGTGCCAAGATCGCCGTAATGCAGGTTCGCCGACACGATCGCAACACGTTCCTGGCTTACGCGATGGATCTGACTCGGCCCTTCGGTCGCGACCACGTCGGCAACGGCTGACAACCGGATCGGCGCGCCGTTCGTTGCGGCACTCGTGCTGCCGATTGCCGCTGCGGTGGTCGTTGCATTGGGTGGGGAACTCCCGGCGCCGCTTGCCGCATTGGCCGCTTGCGTGGAATAGCCGACGATCAGGTTGCGGATGTCGTCGACCGTCCCGCGCTGGTCGGCCTGCGCACGCACCAGCACGTCGATCTTGCGATCGCGGAATGTGTAACGCGTGGCGACCGAGCCGCGCACCTTGTTCACCACCTGATCCGCGATCTGTTTCGTCGTCAAGCCCAGTGCGGCGGCGCGTTCCTGATCGAAGTGGATCTGGATTTCCGGGTAGCCGCCTTCGACCGTCGATTTCACGTCGGCGAAACGCGGCGAGCCCTTCATCAACGACGACAATTTCTTCCCGGCTTTCTCGAGTGACGCAAGATCATAGCCGCGCAATTCCACTTCCAGCGGCGTGGCGAAACTGAACAGCTGCGGCCGCGCAAACTTGACCTCAGCGCCGGGATACGTCGCCATCGCCGCGCGCAAGGCATCCGTCGCCGCGCGTTCACCACCCTCGCCGGCGCCCGGCTTGAGCACGATCAGCAGACGCGCAATGTTCTCGCCCGACTCGGTCGGCGACGCATCCAGCCGCGTGCCGGTGCCGCTGACGCCATAGATCAGTGCGATATTCGGATCGTTCGCGCTTTTGCGCTGCAACTCGGCGACGAGCTTGTCGGTGTCGACGAGCGCCGTGCCCGGCGGCTGGTTGACCGTCATCTCGAAGCGACCCTGCGCGAGCGAAGGAATCAAGTCCATGCCGAGCGTCGGAATCAGAGCAACGCTCGCGGCAAATGCGGCGGCCGCGAAACCAAGCACAGCATAGGGTCGCGCGAGTGCTTTCGGCAGGAACGCGTGGTAAGCGCGAGCGGCGGCGTTGTAGCCCGTGAGCACGGCAGCGCCGGCGATCGCGACGAATTTGCGCACGAGCCACCCGGTGGCGAACAGGATCGGGGGCAGCACGATCGCCAGCACCAGCATGACCAGCCAGACGGGCAACAGCAGTTTCCGGGCAAACCCGACCACGAAAGTGGCCAGACGCCATGTACCGCGCCCCGCCGGCTGTCTGAACGCAGCGAGCACCCGGCCCAGGGCACGTTTGCCGTAATCGAGCGAGAGCGGCAATCTGCCCGTGATCAGACCTGCGACGAAATACGCGCCTGCAATGGCCATGCGAATGAGGAACGAAAACGTGATCAGCAGCGCCAACAAAAGGAAATAGACGACGGCCACGGTCACATTGGGCAGCAATAGCACACAGAACGCCGCGATCGCCAACTTGCGACGCCGTGCAAACCACCTCAAGTCCAGCGGCCAGCGCAAGACGCTCCACGCGCCACGCCAGGCTTTGCTCCACAACGATTCCGAATCGTGCTCTTCTTCCTTGTACGCGAGCGGCGAGCGGCCTTTGAGCGAAGCCAGCATTGGGATCAGTGTCATCGCCACGACGAGCGATATGAGCATCGCGAACGTGACCGTCAGCGCCTGGTCGCGGAACAACTGACCGGCTACACCCTGCACGAAAACGAGCGGGAAGAACACCGCAACGGTCGTCAGCGTCGAGGCGATCACCGCCATCGACACTTCGCGCGCGCCTTTCACCGCGGATTCGAGAATGCTCAAGCCTTGCTCGCGCATGCGCGCAATGTTTTCGAGCACGACGATCGAGTCGTCCACGACCATGCCGGTGGCGAGCGCCAAGCCGCCAAGCGACATCACGTTCAGACTCACGCCTGCCTGGCCCATGAAAAAGAACGTCGCGATCAGCGAAATCGGCAATGACAGCGCGATGATGAGCGTGCTGCGCACGTCGGCGAGGAAGAAGAAGATGATCAGCACGGCGAGCAGGCCGCCCACGATCGCGTCGAAGCGCACGTCGTCGAGCGAACTTTGTATAAAAATGGACTGATCGTCGATCGTGTCGAGTTTCGCATTCGCCGGCAGGATCGAATTGCAGCTATCGTGCTCATGCGCGCAGGTCAGCCGATCAAGTTGCTTGCGCACATTCGCGGCCACGCTGACGGTGTTCGCATCCCCTTCCTTGTAGACGGCCAGTTCGATCGTCTCGTGGCCGTCGACGCGGACGATGCCCTCGCGTTCCTTGTAGCCCTGCCGCACCTGGGCGATGTCGCGCAAATGCACCGGCACGCCGTTGGCATCGACTTTGACCAACAGGTTGCGCATCTCTTCAAGCGTGCCGAATTGGTTGACCGTGCGCACCAGGTAACGCTGCGAGCCGCTTTCGATGCGGCCGCCGGACACGTTGACGTTTTCGTCGGACAGACGCTTGACGACATCCGCGGCGTTCAAGCCGAGCTGTTGCAGACGTTGCTGATCGAGTTCCACCTCGACTTCGTCCTCGAGACCGCCGCCGACTTTGACCGCGGCGACGCCGGGCGTCGGCTCCAGACGCTTTTTCAATTCATCGTCGGCAAAGCGGCGCAACTGTTTCAACTCGGCTTCACTGACATCGCTCTTGCCCGCGCTCAACGCGAGCCGGAGGATCGGATCGGTCGATGGATTGAAGCGCAGCAGGATCGGTTTCTTCGCCTCGAGCGGCAATTGCAGCACATCGAGCTTGTCGCGCACGTCGAGCCCGGCCTGGTCCATATTCGTGCCCCAGGCGAATTCGAGAATGACGTCCGACTGGCCGGTGCGCGAAACCGAGTGGATCTTGCGCAGGTTCTTGACCACGCCAATCGCCTCCTCGACCGGCTGCGAGATGAGATTCTCCATCTCCAGCGGCGCGGCGCCTTCGTATTCGGTGCGCACGGTCAGTGTCGGATAACTCAGATCCGGCAGCAGATTGACCTTGAGCCCCGACAACGCGATCAGGCCGAACAACACCAGGGTCAGCGTGACCATGCCGACGGTCACGCGTCGGCGCGTGGCAGCCTCGACGATATTCACCCTTTGACTCCCGCAACCTTCTCCTCGATCACCTTGTCTTTGTCCGGCATGTTCAGTTTCTGCACCGACGTGCCGTCGCGCACCGCGTTGCGCCCGACCGTGATCACCTGCGCGCCTTCGTCGATGCCGCTGCGGATTTCAACGCTATCGCCGTCGCTGTAGCCGACCTTGACGAGCTTGCGATGGGCGACGAATTTATCGACGGCCACTGTGGCTTTCGCATCCGGTTTGGCGCCTGCTGCTTTCGCGTCTGCCTTCTTGTCGATTTCCTTCGGCGGCGGCGCCTTGTCGACCACGAACACCGCAGTTTCGCCGTCTTCTTCAACGACCGCAGCACGCGGCACGGTCAACGCATCATCGCGATGGTCATAGACGATTTCTATGCGGCCGAACATTCCAGGTTTCAGATCGCTCTGGCCACGGAATTCGCAGGTCACGCGAAACGTGCCGCTGGCGGCATCGACAGCCGGTGCGACGCGCAGGATCGTACCGGTGAATTTGCGGCCGTTCAGCGCATCGGCTTCCAGGTCCACCGCCTGGCCGACCTTGAGAATGCCGAGCTGGCGTTCCGGCACATTGAGCACGGCTTGCAGCGGGTCCATGCCGATGATGCGGAACATGTTCTGGTTGATCTGGATCAAATTGCCGAGTTTGACCGAGCGCTCGGCGATCACGCCGCTCACTGGCGCAACGATGCGTGTGTAGGCGAGCTGCAACTTTGCCGTCTGATACGCGGCGTGCTGGCTGAGCATGTCGAAATTCGCCTGATCGTAGTCGCGTTTCGGAATCAGGTTTTTCTTGATCGACTGTTCGGCGTACGCAAAGGTCGCGTCGGCCTTGTGCATCAACGCTTCGGCTTGCGCCACGCTTGCCACCGCCGCGCTGTCGTCGAGTTCGGCCAGCAGTTGACCTTCATGCACGGTCATGCCCTCCTCCACCAGCAATTTCTTCAACACGCCGCTGGCTTTCGAGGTGACTTGGGCTTCGTTATCGGTGACCAATGCGGCAGTGCCGCTGTAGCTGGCACTGATTGGCTTGCGCGCTGCAGCCGCGACTTCGACCGGCACCGCATCGATATTGGCTGGCTTGGCGGCAGCTGCGGCGCCTTCCTTGTTACAACCGGAAAGCAGGCCGGCGGCGATACACATCGCTAATAGAATCAGTGAGTTATTGTTTTTCATTCAGATGTTCCTGCTGGACGTGCGGACCGGATGACTTGCTATGGTGTTATACTAAACTATATCACCACAACAATCAAGCCCTTCCCCATGCTGATCGAGTGCGAATTTTCGGCCGCGCGGCATTTCATCGCTAGGGCCGATAGTCACGCGAAATAATCGGGCGTTTGATGTTGGATGCGCGCAAGAGGCATTGGGTTGCACGTTCTTGTCGGGTCTGTGCGAAAACTGCCGCGTCGCCTGTTGAAATGACCCTCGGCCGACTACGCACCGAACCGTTCAACTCGTCATGTCAGTGCCAGCGGTTTCCAATTACGAAACCCCGCAAGAGCTTTGGGCCAGGTCGGAATGTGGCGGCAATCGTCTGAGCCACGATATACTTCGCGGATAATTCGTTGACTGCCCCCGGATCCTTTCCGCCATGCCAAGAATCGCTTGTCGCTTTGCCCTGCTCGCTGTTTTTCTCTTCGCGGTTTCCGCGCATGCCGATGACGATCTGAAAGCCGGCAAGGAACTCGTGTACACCTGCGGCGGCTGCCACGGCGTGACCGGCTACAAGAATGCGTATCCGAATTACCACGTGCCGCGCATCGCCGGTCAGAACTACGATTACATCGTCGCCGCGCTCACCGAATACAAGAAAGGCGAACGTGCGCACCCGACCATGCGCGCACAAGGCGAAGGCATGTCCGACAAGGATATCCACGACATCGCCGCCTATCTGTCCAGCCTCAAGCCGTAAGGACGCGACCCATGAATTCGATGCACCTTTCCGCCCTGCTCGCCTGCGCAATCGCCGGCAATCTCTTCGCTGCCGAGGAAGGCGGGGCCGCTCCAGGCAAGTCTGTCGAGGACCTCGCCAAACCGTGTGCAGCGTGTCATGCGGCCGACGGCAACGGCACGGCGGCACAATATCCGCGTCTGGCCGGCCAGTACCACGATTATCTCGAACGCGCGATGCACGAATACAAGACCGGCGATCGTCAGAACGCGATCATGGCCGGATTCGTCAAAACCCTCAGCGACGCCGACATCGATGCACTCGCGCGTTATTTCGCGCAGATGCCGGGCAAGCTCGACGACCTTGCGAAGCACGAGCAGGGCTCAGAATAAGCTTTTCTGCTGACCGTCAGCTGCGCCGCCGGCATGACGGCGCAGGTTCAGCGCAGCGCGCTCTTGCCGCTGTGATCCCGATAGTACGGATTGTGCCCGCTGGCATGATCCGTCGCGTCGCGCACGGCGGTGATTTCCGGCAAACGTGAGCGCAATGTGGTTTCGATGCCCTGCTTCAGGGTCACATCGGCCATGCCACAGCCGTGGCAGCCGCCGCCGAAGCGCAGCGTGACCACGCCGGTGTCCGTGATTGCCTCGAGGCTCACGCGTCCACCGTGTGAGGCGATCTGCGGATTGATTTCGCTGTCGAGCAAATAGCGTACGCGCTCAGCCAGCGGCGCATCATCGGCCGGCGGCATGGCTTTGAGTTTCGGCGCACGCACGGTGAGTTGGCCTCCGGTTTCCGTCGTCTGGTAGTCGATCTCGGCGCTAGCGAGGTACGGCGTGCTCGCCGCATCGACATACAGCGTGAAACCTTCGCATTGCAGTGCCCATTCGCTGCCCGTCAAATCGCCCGGTTCGCAGAATTCCAGGCGGCAGTCAGCCTTCGGCGTGCCCGGCTGCACGGCCTGTATGCGTACGCCGAGGCCATCAATACCCTGCTGTTCGATCAGACGGCGAAAATGCGATTGTGCGGTTTCGGAAAGAGTGAGCATGGTTTCCATATTGGGTCATTGTAGTCGCAATTGAAGGTCTGATCGCGGCGCTATACTTGGGTGTCGACACAAGGAGTGCGAACATGAACATCCAGGATCTCGCGCAACAAAAATGCAAGCCGCTCAAGGGCAAGGAACATCAACTCACCGCCGCAGGTGCGCGCGAACTGCTCGCCGCCCTGCCCGGCTGGGAGATCGGCGCCGGCGAGGCGCATATCAGCAAGCAATACAAGTTTGCAGATTTCGTGCACGCGCTCGCGTTCGTCAACGCGCTCGGCTTCATCGCCGAACAGCAGAATCATCATCCAGATCTGGAGCTCGGTTGGGGCCGCTGTCTGGTCAAATTCTCCACGCACGACGTCGGCGGCTTGTCGATGAATGATTTCGTGTGCGCGGCAAAGACCGAGGTCTTGTCTGCCGCCTGAGGCGCAGCAGGCGCGGATCCCGACCGCCGTGCAGGCGGTTGCCGCGCTGGTACTGATTGCTCTGACGTTCCTCCTGCTGCGCGTTCTCGCCGAGCGCCAGTTCACGACGCATCTGCGCGAAGAAGCAGCGCACGCGCTCGCGCTGGAAGCAGCAGGAAAATCGCCTTGGCAATGGCGTTTCCGCGACTCCGAAGACATCGTGGCCGGACGCGTATTCGGCGCGGGCAATTTCTCGTTCGATGCCGAAGGATTGCGCGTGCGTTCGGCAGGCGCGCCATTCGAAGTCGGCTTACCGGTCGCGCGCCCCGTCGATTTGCGGCGTTTTCCCATTTTCCACATTGCCGCATCTGCGGATGCTCCGGCAACGTTCCGCATCATCGCGCGAACGACGCTCGACGCGCCGCAGTCCGCCGGTTTGCCAATCTCGCTGCATGGCGCGGAAACGACCTTCGATCTGCGCAGCGACGACTCGCTGCCGGATCGTGCAGCGATGCTGCGCCTGCAATTCAACTTGCCTGCAGGAGAAACGCTGCAACTGCAAGCTGCGTCGCTGGAACTGCCGCCGACGTCCACCCCGGCGCGGGTCCGTCAACTGCCATCCGGATCGGTCGAGCGGCAGCTGCTCGCCCTGCGCAGCATCCATGAGGAAGACCCTTCCGCGGTTGTACTTCCTGCCGGTGATACGCCTGCCGTTGCGATTATCGGCGTGCAAGAGGCCGTGCCGATCGGAATCGCCGCCGTCATGTACGCACTCGCTGTGCTGCTCGCACGCCTGCGCCCGCCGCGCAACGCGCGGGTGCGCGCGCTCGTGGAAATCACGCTCGTACTCGCTGTTCCTCTGTGGCTGATCGTCGGCGGATATTTCACCGGACGCCTCGATCACGCGCAGACGTTGCTGGTCGCCACGACGGTGCTCTATGCGATCAGCCTCGGCTGGCCGCGCACGTGGCTATGGATCGGCAGCGCGCGCGCATGGATTCTGGCCGCCGCGGTCGTCGCGCTTGCCATCGGCATCGGGTTTGGATTGCATCGATCCGGCGAATCGCTGCGCGCGATCGATTCCGGACACGTCACGCGCTATCTCGGTTGGGCGCTGATCCAGCAATATCTGATTTGCGCGATCGTCCTGCCGCGGTGGCAGGCGCTGACCGGCAACACACCGTGCGCGATTTATCTCGGCGCACTGTGTTTCTCCCTGCTGCACGCGCCCAATTCCTCACTGATGCTGGCCACGTTCGCAGGCGGATTGTGCTGGTGCGCGCTGTACTCACGCGAACGCGCGCTGTTTCCGCTCGCGTTCTCGCACGCCGCGAGCGCGTTATTGCTGATCGCGCTGCTGCCGCCGGATATTCTGCTCTCGGCGGAAGTCAGCGCGCGGTTTTTCCAGTAGGCAGCCGTTCCAGCACGGCGGCGAGATCTTTCGCCAGGGGCGCGGAAAAACTCCAGGTCTTCCCCGCCATCGAGAACTCGAAACGTGCCGCGTGCAAGAACAATCGGCGCAGGCCAAAATCGCGCAGGCGCCGGTTCAGTTCCTTGCCGCCGTATTTTTCATCGCCGGCGAGCGCATGCCCGGCGTACTGAGCGTGTACGCGGATCTGGTGCGTGCGGCCGGTATGTAAAGTCACCTCGGCCAGGCTTGCGTCGGCGTAATTTGAAATCACCTTGAACGCGGTGAGTGCCGGCTTGCCTTCATCGCTCACGCGCACCATGCGTTCGCCACCCTGCAGGATCGATTTGCGCAGCGGCGCATTGACGTCGAATTTCGCACGTTTCGGATGTCCGCCCAGCAACGCGAGATATTGTTTGACGATGCCGCCGCCACGAATGAGTTCTTGCAGACCGGTCAACGCCGCGCGCCGGCGCGCGAACACGAGCACGCCGCTGGTATCGCGATCCAGCCGGTGCGCCAGCTCCAGCGTTTCGGTCGGACGCGCGGCGCGCAACAACTCGATCGCGCCGAAGTCCACGCCGCTGCCGCCGTGGCTGGCGAGTCCTGCCGGTTTGTCGAGCACAAGAAAGTCGCGATCTTCGAAAATGATCGCATCTTCGATGCGCTGCAACTGCATCTTGCCGGGCGCGACCGTTTCGCCAGGCGCCGCCATGCGCACCGGCGGAATGCGTACCTCATCACCGCCGGCCACGCGGGTATCGGCCTTGGCGCGTTTGCCGTTGATGCGCACCTGCCCGGTGCGCAGCAGCCGGTAGACCAGACTCTTCGGCACGCCCTTGAGCTGCGTCGCCAGGAAGTTGTCGATGCGCTGGCCGTCGCGCTCCTCGGAAACCGTGACCATGCGCACCCCGGCACTGGTCCTGTTTCTCTCAATATTCATCGAAGTTCGCGTCCCGATTGGATTTTTTCACCCTTCTTGCTACAATTCACGTGCGCTTCGCGCCTGCCGCCGGTTAGCCGGTGGCGTATGGCGCACTCGAATCCAACGCACCCCGCGCGCCCCGGTGTCACTCCGGGAGGAGCCACCCGGCGGCGGTGGATTGAACGCTCATCCAGCGAGCGATCATAGCGAAACGGTTCGAGTTGCGGATTACCTGTCGTCGTCAAATGACGGCTCGAGTCCACGGTAGCGCACAGGGCATACGTTCACCGGCCTGGCGCGATTCAAACGCGCCGGCCATTAACAAGCGTTCCCGCGGACGCGCACTGCGCGCCCACGGTAGTCGCAAGCCGCGCCGCACTCGTTTGTGCTGGCCGCGGAGTGCGGCGCGTTTCGCGGTCGAGCGCGCGAGGAAATACAAATGAAGCGGATGCTGATCAACGCAACTCAGCGTGAAGAGTTGCGCGTGGCCATTGTCGACGGCCAATCCCTCTACGATCTCGATCTCGAGATTCCCTCCAAGGAACAGAAAAAGGCCAATATCTACAAAGGCCGCATCACGCGCGTCGAGCCATCGCTCGAAGCGTGTTTCGTCGATTACGGTGCCGACCGTCACGGCTTCCTGCCGCTCAAGGAGATTTCACGCGACTACTTCGCGCAGGGCGTCGATCACAATCGCGCGACCATTCGCGAGCTGCTCAAGGAAGGTCAGGAAATTCTCGTTCAAGTCGAGAAAGAGGAACGCGGCAACAAAGGCGCGGCCCTGACCACGTTCATTTCGCTGGCGGGCCGTTATCTCGTCTTGATGCCGAACAATCCGCGCGCCGGCGGCGTTTCGCGCCGCATCGAAGGCGACGACCGCAGCAACCTCAAGGAAATCCTCGACCAGCTCAAGCTGCCGGACGAGATGGGCCTGATCATCCGCACCGCCGGCATGGGCCGCGAGGCCGACGAACTGCAGTGGGACCTGGACTATCTGCTGCAGCTGTGGAAGGCGATCGAGGACGCCGGCAAGGATCGTCCCGCGTCGTTCCTGATCTACCAGGAATCCAAGCTGATCATCCGCGCACTGCGCGATTATCTTCGCAACGACATTGGCGAGATCCTCATCGACAGCGAGGAACTCTACAACGACGCGCGCGAATTCGTGCAGCAGGTGATGCCGCAGAACCTGCGCAAGCTCAAGCTCTACAACGATACCGTTCCGCTGTTCTCGCGCTTCCAGATCGAAACACAGATCGAGAACGCTTACGAACGCAGCGTGCGCCTGCCGTCGGGTGGTTCGATCGTGATCGATCAGACCGAAGCGCTGACCTCGATCGACATCAACTCGGCGAAGGCGACCAAGGGCGGCGACATCGAGGAGACCGCGTTCAACACGAACTGCGAAGCGGCGGTCGAAGTTGCTCGCCAGTTGCGCATCCGCGATGCCGGCGGCCTCATCGTCATCGATTTCATCGACATGGAAAACGCGCGCCACCAGCGCGAAGTCGAAGACAAGCTGCGCGACGCGCTGCGTCACGACCGCGCGCGCGTGCAGATCGGCAAAATCTCGCGCTTCGGTTTGCTCGAAATGTCGCGCCAGCGTCTGCGCCCGAGCCTGGGTGAAGCCACGCAAGCGGTCTGCCCGCGTTGCGAGGGCCACGGCCGCGTGCGCAGCGTCGAATCGCTGTCGTTGTCGGTGTTGCGTCTCGTCGAAGAACAGGCGATGAAGGAAAACACCGGACAGGTGCTCGTGCAGGTACCGCACGAGGTGGCAAACTTCCTGCTCAACGAGAAGCGCGCGAGCATCGTCGAGATTGAGAAGCGTCAGAATGTTCCGCTGATCGTCGTCGCCGACGACAAGCTCGAGACACCGCATTTTGAAATCTCGCGCATTCGCTCGGCCGATATCACCGGCGATGCGAAGCCGAGCTACGAGCGTTTGACGCCGGTCGTCTCCGCGCCGCCGCCGCAGGTGGCGAAACCCGGAGCCGAACCGGAAAAGCCCGCGGTCAGCGGCGTGGTACCCGCGGGTCCGGCACCGATGAAAGCCGAACCTCAGGTGATGGGTGCCGCGGCGCCGCCGGTACCGGCTGCAACGCCTGCGCCCGGATTCTTCGCGCGTCTGATGGGCTGGTTCAACGGTAAACCCGCGCAGCCCGAGAAGACGCTCGCCGAGCTCGTTCCGCCGCCCGCGCGTGCCGCGAAACCGGCGCACGCGAACGAACATCGACGTCGTGACGAATCACGCGACAAGCGCGATGGACGCGGACAGCGCGATCGTGGACGCGGCGAAAGCAAGCAGCCGCAACGCCGCGATGAACGCCAGCCCCAGCAGCCGCGCAAGCCGCAGCAACCGCAGACGCAGCCGGAACGTCCGAAGCGCGATGTAGTTGCGTCGCCCGCGATGCCGGCACCGGCCGCCGCCGCGCCGGCGAATATCCAGAATCCGACCGTCGTTGCGCCGCCGGTGCGCGCGGCCGAAACCGACAGCGAGGCCAAGAGCTCGCGTCGCCGCGGACGTCGCGGTGGAAGGCGCCGTCGCCGTGGCGAGGAAGGCTCGGCCGGCGCCGAGATGCCGAACGCAACGGGCGCCCCGGTCGTGTTCGATTTCGACGACGAGGATGCGGATCGCGGAACATTGTCGACAGCGTCTGCCGCGAAAGCAGCAGCGCCGCAGGCACCAGCACCGACGCCGCCAGAACAACCTGCCGCGTCCGCACAGCCTGCTCACTCGCCAGCACCGGGCCCACAACCCGCGCCGGCGGTGACGCCGCCGTCCCCGCCTGCCACCGTCGTGCCGGACAAGCAAACAACGCCGCCCGCTTCAGCGCCACGCGAGAACGCGACGCCGGCCATGCCGCCGTCTCATGCAGTTCCGCCGTCGCCTGCTCCGGCCGAGCGCGCGATGCCGCCAGTCGCGGCTGCAGCGCCGGTACCTGCGCCGACGCCGAGCGCGGTATCTACGCCGGCGCCTGCACCGACCGTGCAGATGCCGCGTCCGACTGTTGCGCCGCCTCCGCCACCCGCGCCCGCTGCCGCTTCGGCGCCATCAGCGCCGCTGCAGCCTGCTCCGGCTGCGCATCCTGCGCCGGTATCGGCACCTGCTCCGGCAGTGAACCCCGCGGCGACCGCTCCAGCACCGCGACCGGCGCCGACGACGACGACGCAACCATCGAGACCGACACCGGTGTTGATGCCGACACTGCCGCTGCCGATACCGCCACGGTTTGCGCCACCACCGGTCGTGATCACACCGGCACCGAAGCCGGCGGCACCGGCCGGCGAAAACGGACAATTGCCATTAGGCGTGCCCGAGCAGGCAAAGCCAGCGCTCGCTGCGCCGGAGCAGCAGCGCAAGCCTTCGAACCCGCAATCCTGACGCGAGCGCGTCAGGATTTCTTCAGCAACCCGTGCACGCTGGCGAGATTCGCCAGCGCCACGACGTTGTCGATGCCGAGTTTCTCGAACAGCCGCGACTTGTAAGTCGCTATGGTTTTTTCGCTCAGGTGCAGGCGCTTGGCAATCGTGTTCGCCTTGTGCCCTTGTGACAACGTAATCGCGATTTCGAGTTCGCGCGCGGACAGCTTCTGGAACGGCGGTTCCTCGCCATCCATCGTTGCCAGCGCAAGCTGCTGCGCGACATCGCCGCCGATGTAACGCTTGCCGTCGGCGACGTGACGAATCGCCCTGACGAGTTCTTCGGCCGGACAACCTTTCGTGAGATATCCGCTCGCGCCGGCCTCCAGCAATCGACGCGGAAACGGCGCTTCGCTCGCGACCGTCAGGATCACGATGCGCGTTTCAATTTTGGCGCGACGCACGCGTTCGGTCAGTTCGACGCCGCTGATGCCGGGCATATGCACGTCGACCAGCGCGATGTCCGGCTGCGCCTGCCTGATCAAGGCGAGCCCACGTTCGCCATCCTCGGCTTCGCCGACAATCTCCATGTCCGATTGCTTCTCCAGGATCATGCGCAAACCCGTGCGCATGAGACCGTGGTCATCGATCAGGACGATGCGAATCATGGCGTTCCCCCGAACCCTCGACGCAGCCACGGTACCGTGCATGGGACACCGAAACAAGGCCTGTTCGATTCGCCGCGCCGGCACGTTGAAATACCATGGTTCTTTCCACGGAGTTCCCCATGTGCGTGAGTTTCCGCTGCTGCTTCATCGTCCTTGGCGCCCTCTGCTCGAATTTCGCGAACGCGGCGTGTTCGCGCGATGAAGCATTCAACAAGATGATGGCGCTCAATCAATACGGCATGAAGTTGCAGGCGGCTCTCCCCGACCCGCTCAAGGACGCGGCCGGCTACAACGCGAACTACAAACGCGTCATCGATTTCAACACGCGCCTCGGCGCAGTCGGCAAGACATTGGCTGCCGAGCATTACGATGAGGCGTGCGCGACCTATGATGCGCTGGCCGCGGAATACCACGTCGACCTGGCCGCACAGCATGTGCGCCCGATGAAAGAGATCGAAGCGGAGGCGAAACATCCACCGAAGGGAAAGTGCGATCTGACCGAAGCCGCGCGACGCTCGATGTGGCTGACCGAAACATTCCAGAAGCATACCGACGGCGGCGATCGCGACGCGTGGCAGCGCTTCGGCAAGGAAACCGAACCGGTCGGCTTGCTGATGCAGCAGGATCCGAACGAGGCGTGCCTGCTGATCGACGATATCGCCGCGAAGTACGGATTCCACCGTTGAGCGGCGATATGGCGGAAGCGGTGAGATTCGAACTCACGGTACTGTTGCCAGTACGCCGGTTTTCAAGACCGGTGCCTTAAACCACTCGGCCACGCTTCCAGCTGGGGCGCGAAGGATACTCGAAAAGAGAGTCTTGGAGCGACGGTCCAGCAGTTGACATTTGAAAGCAAGAAATCGTAAACATTACGCGCGTAGGCTCCCGCACGTGATGCGACCCTACGCGCTCGTTTGGGGATTCCAGCATTGAATCTCAACCGGTGAGTCGGACTTGCCGGATACTGCTTGTGCGGCAAAAACAATAAATCAAATGTCATGGAGGTTCTGATGTTACGCAGCACCAAGCTCGCAGCTGTCATTTGCACCATGTTTGCTGGCTCGGCATTCGCCGCCTTGCCCATCGTCAACAGCTCTTCGTCCACAGTCGCTTCGATCACGATCAATGGTTCGAATTTGAGCGGCGGTACGGCGTTCGTAACGCTCGGGTCCTACCCCACGCTGACCGTAACGTCACAGACGCCGACCCAACTCATTGCCAATCTGCCCTCAGGTGTCGCGCCTGGCAGCTATGCGCTCAATGTGCAAATCGGCAGCTCCAAAACCAACAGCACATCATCTGTCGCTACGATCGGTGCAGTGGGTCCCACGGGTCCTGTCGGAGCACAGGGCCCGGTTGGTGCAACAGGCGCGGCCGGCGTGACCGGACCCGCAGGCGCTGCAGGTCCGCAAGGGATCCAAGGCATTGCCGGCCCTGCCGGTGTAGCCGGTGCGCAAGGCCCGCAAGGCCCGCAAGGTGTGGCAGGCCCCACAGGCGCTACAGGTGTGCAAGGACCGAAGGGTTCGACCGGTGCGGCCGGTCCAACCGGAGTGCAAGGTGTGAAGGGCGATACTGGAGCAATGGGTCCGCAGGGACTTCAGGGCTTGCAGGGTCCAACCGGGCCACAAGGACCAGCAGGAGGGCCGACCGGTCCGACCGGACCGCAAGGTCCGATGGGGCCGGCTGGCGGGCCGAGCTTACAAGTAGTCGATAGCGTGGGAACCGTCGTGGGCAGTCTATATGGAACGAGCAATGCGTCAGGCACGCTGTTGGCGGTAGCGCGAGTGGGTAGTGAACGCATCATCGTCCCATTCGGCTGGGAAAATGCCGGCAATCCGGGGCCAAATCTCTCGTTAGGTACCACCGGCTATCTTGCATACGCCGCATCCGATTGCAGTGGTACGCCGTACATCGTGTATGGATGGAGCAACTATCCTGGCGCGACTAAACCTTCGGCGATTTTCCAATCCGGCAACGGTGCCGTCCTTTATGTTTCGGGGGCGACCACTACTCAAACGTTGAATACGGGATCAGTGTATTACGGCGGACCGCCATGGGGCTCCAGCTCCACATCCCCGGCGTGCTATGTGTCCTCGGGCACCCCGCAGGTCTATCCGGTCGATACGGCTCCGATCAGTCTGAATTGGATCGGCCCGTTCTCGTTGCAATAGCGATTGTCATGCGGCACCGCCACCGGATAGATCGGTGGCGGTGTCAGGTTATCCGCTCTGCCCCGCCCATATAGGCCCGCAACGCCGCCGGCACCGTGATCGAACCGTCGGCGTTCTGGTAATTCTCCATCACCGCGACCAGCGCGCGGCCGATCGCGACGCCCGATCCGTTGAGCGTGTGCACGAGCTCGGGCTTACCGGCTTCGTTGCGCCAGCGCGCCTGCATGCGGCGCGCCTGAAAATCCGTGCAGTTCGAACATGAGGAGATTTCGCGATAAGTGCCCTGCGAAGGAAGCCACACTTCCAAGTCGAAGGTCTTGGCCGCGGAAAAGCCCATGTCGCCCGTGCACAGCAGCACGCGGCGATACGGCAGTTCGAGTTTCTCGAGCACGACTTCGGCGCAGCGAGTCATGCGTTCGTGTTCGTCGAAGCTTTCCAACGGCTTGGAAATTGTAACCATTTCCACTTTTTCAAACTGGTGCTGGCGGATCATGCCGCGCGTGTCCTTGCCGTGCGAGCCGGCTTCGGCGCGAAAACACGGTGTGTGCGCGGTCATGCGCAGCGGCAATCTGTCGGCTTCGACAATCTCGTTGCTGACGAGATTGGTCAGGGAGACTTCCGCCGTCGGAATCAGGTAACGTTTTACTTCGCCAGCTGTCGCGAACAGGTCTTCCTCGAACTTCGGCAGCTGCCCGGTGCCCTGCATCGTTTCGGCGCTGACGAGCAGCGGCACATTGCATTCGAGATAGCCGTGTTCGCGCGTGTGCAGGTCGAGCATGAATTGCGCAAGCGCGCGATGCAGTCGCGCAAGATCCCCGCGCAGCACGGTGAAGCGCGCGCCCGACAACTTCGCTGCGGATTCGCCGTCGAGCCAGCCGTGCCGGCTGCCGAGTTCAACGTGATCCTTCACCGGGAAGTCGAATTGCTTCGGCGTACCCCAGCGGTGGATTTCCCGGTTCTGCGTTTCGTCGCTGCCGAACGGCACCGATTCGTGAGCGAGATTCGGGATGTCGAGCGTGATCTTCGCAAGCTGTGTCTGGATTTCGCCAAGACGGACCTCGTTGGCTTTGAGCTTGTCGCCGATGCCGGCGACTTCGGCCATCAGCGCGGAGGTGTCCTCGCCTTTGCCTTTGGCCATGCCGATCGCTTTCGAACGCGTATTGCGCAGATTCTGCAATTCCTGCGTTTCGACCTGCACGGATTTGCGCTGCGCTTCGAGCGCCTCGATCGCCGATTTCGGCAACTCGTAACCGCGCGCTTGCAGACGCTCGGCGACGCCATCGAGTTGTCCGCGCAAAAGTGCCGGATCGAGCATGGTTGCAATCCTGAGAAATCGACGAAGGAGCGAATTATCGCGGCTAGGCCACAGCGTGCGCAAACTTCGCTGGTGTGATCCAGAAGCGCAGCAGCGCCGCGGCCAGCAACGCGCACCCGGAACCGAACGCAAATGCGGTCAGCGGCGACAACGTCGCCCAGAGCCAGCCGAACACGACCGACGCCGGCAGCAGCACGATGCCGACGACGAGGTTGTACCAGCCGAACGCGGTGCCGGATTGTTCGCGCGGCACCATGTCGGCGACGAGCGCCTTCTCCGCGCCTTCGGTCGCAGCGAGGAACAATCCATATCCGGCGAACATCGGCCACAGCAGCCACGGCCGCGCCGGCATCAATCCGAACAACAGATAGAAGACCGCGTAAACGCTCCAGCCGCCAATGATCAAGCTGCGCCGTTCGATGCGGTCCGACAACGCCGACAACGGTGTGGAAAACACGGCGGCGACCAGCGATACCAGAGCCCACAGAACCGGCACGTTCGCCTCGGAGAGGCCCAGTTCCTTCGCGCGCAACAACAGGAACATGTTCGACGAATTGCCGAGCATGAACAATGCGAGCACGATGAGATAGCGCTTGAACATCAGCGGGAATTCGCGCAGGTTCCAGGTGAACGCGACGGGTTTCGGCAACGCCGCGTGTTCGGGTTCGCGCACATACACCGTCAGCAATAGCACGATGATCGCCGGCACGATCGCGCTCGCCAGCACGGTGCGCAGCGGGACACCGAGCGCGAGCAGTCCCGCGGCTGCCAGTGGGCCGATGACCGCGCCGAAATTGTCCATGGCGCGATGGAAGCCGAAGGCGAGACCGCGCTGATCGGCGCGCACACTCAAATTGAGCAATGCATCGCGCGGCGCCGTGCGCAGGCCTTTGCCGACGCGATCGGCGAAACGGCACGCAAGCACGCCGAGCCAGCTCGTCGCGATCGCAATCAGCGGACGCGCAAATCCAGCAAGGCCGTAGCCGGCGATCACAAACCGCTTGGTGTGACGCATGCGGTCGGCCATGACGCCGGCCGCGAGCTTGACCAGGCTCGCCGTGCCTTCGGCGATGCCTTCAATGAGGCCCAGCGCCTTGGGGCCGGCCATCAGCACGGAAGTCAAATACAGCGGCACGAGCGGATAGATCATGTCGCTCGCGGCATCGTTGACGAGGCTGATCAACCCGAGCAGCCAGACGGTACGTGGCAAGCCGCGAATCGCTGCAATCATTTGCCCTTGCCTTTGCGCGCGTCGGCGCGAGCAGTTCGTATGTTTTGCACCTTCTCGCGAATCTTGCCTTCCAGTCCGCGCTCGGTCGGCTGATAGAACTCGCGCCCAGACAGCGCATCGGGCAGGCACTGTTGGTCGAACGCGATCCCGCCTTCGACGCTGTGATCGTACTGGTAGTCCCGGCCGTAGCCGAGACCTTTCATGAGCTTCGTCGGCGCGTTGCGCAGATGCAGCGGCACCTCCAAGGTTCCCGTCTCAGCGATCAGACCTTTTACTTCCCCGAACGCGGCGTAGGCGGCATTGCTCTTGGCCGCGACAGCGAGATAGATCGCGACTTCCGCCAACGCCAACTCGCCCTCGGGTGAACCGAGGCGATCGAATGTGTCCCACGCTTCGAGCGCAAGCGTGAGCGCGCGCGGGTCGGCCAGGCCGATGTCCTCGATCGCCATGCGCGTGAGCCGGCGCGCGAGATACGCCGGATCGACGCCGCCGTCGAGCATGCGCGTACACCAGTACAATGCGGCGTCGGCATCCGATGAGCGCACCGACTTGTGCAGCGCCGAGATCTGATCGTAGAACTGCTCGCCGCCCTTGTCGAACCGACGCGTGCGGTCAGCCAGAACCTGCGTCAGCGTCGCCTCGTCGACAACGCCATCGCGAGCGACATCGGCAGCGATTTCGAGCAAGGTCAGCGCGCGGCGCACATCGCCATCGGCGGCACGCGCGATCAATGCCAGCGAATCGTCGGAGATCTGCAGCTTCGCCGCACCGAGTCCGCGTTCCTCGTCGTGCAACGCGCGCTGCAGCGCCTGCACGATCGCCTCGGCCGACACCGCATCCATTACGTGTACGCGACAGCGCGAGAGCAACGCGGAGTTCAACTCGAACGACGGGTTCTCCGTGGTGGCGCCGACGAACAGGATCACGCCTTTTTCGATGTGCGGCAGAAACGCGTCCTGCTGCGCCTTGTTGAAACGGTGCACCTCGTCGACGAACAGCACACTGCGCTGACCCTGTGCGAAGCGCACTTCGGCCTCCGAGAGCGCCGCACGCACGTCGGCGATGCCCGACAACACGGCGGATATGGCGCGGAACTCGGCATGGGCGTATTTCGCCAGCAACAGCGCGAGCGTGGTCTTTCCGCAACCGGGAGGGCCCCACAGCACCATCGAATGCACATGTCCGGACTCGATGCTTTTGCGCAGCGGCGCGTCGGGCGCAAGCAGGCGCTGCTGGCCGACGATTTCGTCGAGCGTGCGCGGACGCATGCGCTCGGCCAGTGGCTTCAATGCGTCGGACTCGCTGAAGAGTTGTGGATTGTTTGTCGACTTGGCGCGCGCCATGCCGAGATGATACGTAAATCCGCTATCCTGTTGCGCCATGTCGACGCTAATCGCTGCATCTGCCAACTGGCATCTGTACATCCCGAAACTCGTCACGCTGTTGCGGCGCGGCTATCGGATCGACGATTTCCGCCATGATGCAGTTGCCGGGCTCACCGTGGCGGTCGTGGCACTGCCGCTCGCGATGGCGCTCGCGATTGCCTCCGGCACGACGCCCGAGAAAGGCCTGCACACCGCGATCATTGCCGGGTTCCTGATCTCCGCGCTTGGCGGTTCGCGCGTGCAGATCGGCGGGCCGACCGCAGCGTTCATTCCGGTCGTGTTCAACGTCATCGAAAGGTTCGGCTACGGCGGTTTGATTCTGTGCACATTGCTCGCCGGCCTGATGCTGATCGCCGCGGGCGTGCTGCGCATCGGCACATTGATGAAGTACATGCCGCAGCCCGTGATCACCGGCTTCACGTCCGGCATCGCTGTCAGCATCTTTCTGAGTCAGGTGAAGGACCTGCTCGGCTTGCACATGGGTGCGGTCCCCGCCGAATTCTGGGCGAGAGTCGAAACTTATGCGCAGCATCTCGGCGATTTCAACGCGGTCGCGACCGCTCTCGCGTTCAGCGGTCTGGCGTTGATCTTGCTATTGCGCCGATGGCGCCCGGGGTGGCCGGGATTCCTGATCGCGGTGGTCGCAGGCACCGCCGCTTGCACGTTATTGGCACTCCCGGTGGAAACGATCGGCTCGCGCTTCGGCGGCGTTCCGGCCGTATTGCCGCATTTCGAACTGCCGCAGATTCCGTTCGAGCGCACCAGGGAATTGTTTCCGAGCTCGTTCACGATCGCTTTCCTGGCCGGCGTGGAATCGCTGCTGTCGGCAGTCGTCGCCGACGGCATGATCGGAGGTCGCCATCGCAGCAACTGCGAACTCGTCGCACAGGGCGCAGCGAACGTGGCCTCGGCGCTGTTCGGAGGCCTGCCCGCAACCGGCGCGCTCGCGCGCACGGCGACGAACGTGCGTGCCGGCGCGCGGACACCGATATCCGGCATGCTGCACGCCGCATTCCTGCTCGCATTCATGCTCGTACTCGCGCCATTGATGAGCTACGTGCCGCTCGCGGCATTGGCTGCCGTGCTGCTGATCGTAGCCTGGAACATGGCCGAGATCGAAAGCTTCAAGCACCTGCTGCAAGGCCCGGTTGGCGATCGCATCGTGCTGCTGTTGACGTTCGCGCTCACGGTAATGTTCGACCTGACCGTCGCGATCGAAGTCGGCCTCGTGCTCGCCGCGTTTTTGTTCATGCACCGCATGAGCGAAGTGGTCGCCGTGAAATCCGACGTCAATTTGCTCGACGAGGATGCGGAAGATTCCGAACGTAGCGGCGAGCCCAGTCAGCGCGCCCACCTGCCGCAGGACGTCGAAGCGTTCCAGATTTCCGGTCCACTGTTTTTCGCCGTGGCAAACCGCCTGGACGATGTGCTCAACCAGTTTCCGACGCCACCGCGCGTGTTCATCCTGCGCCTGCGCCTGGTACCGCTGATCGACGCGAGTGGTGTAACCGCATTGCGGCAGCTGATCAAGCGTTGCGAACGCAGCCACACACGAGTGATCCTGTCGGGTTTGCGCGAGCAGCCGCTCGCGATCCTGACGCAGATGGGCGTCCGCCCCGACGGCGTGAACCTGCGATTCGCCGAGAATTTCGCCGCAGCGGTGAAGCTCGCCGACTAGTTCTTCAGCGGAATCGCCTCGGCAGCGGGCGTCGGATCGCCGACGACATCGACGCCTTTCGGCGGCGTGAACTTGAATGCGTCGGCAGCGAGTTTCGGGTTGCGCTGCCAGTGCGCAAAACGGATTTCGGTGTTGTTGCCGAGCGTGTCCTCAAAACGCATGCGCGCCAAACCGCCGGCATCGAAACCAAGATCGCAATAGGCGAACTGCGGGTCCTTGTCCTTCGATTTCAGGCGCAGCCAGGTCAATCCGTCGCGCTCGCCCTGTTCGCTCGTTGTGAAATCGCGATCGAGTTGCGACAGATCCGTCAGTACGGTCAGTGGGCTGTGCGCTTCTTCGGTGCCCTGTGCGCGCACGCTGACCTGCTCCAGGTCCGGATCGTAAATCCAGACTTTCTCCCCGTCGGCGACGATCAGCTGTTTGTAGGGTGCTGCCACGTCCCAGCGGAATTGGCGCGGCGCTTTCAATGCCAGCGTGCCGCGGCTGCTTTTGCCGCCGCCGTTCGGATCGTGCACCTGCTGCTCGAAATCAGCGGAGATGGCGTTGATGCCTTTGGCGAACGCATCGAGCTTTGCGCGGGCGCTCTCCGCGGCGTGGGCGAACGTTGCGGACAGGACAAGACAGAGAAAAAAAATCGGACGTTTCATCGGACCGCATTATTTGGATGGAAAACTGAATGTCGAGCGTACCGCATGCGCCTAGACCGATTTGGGCAATCTGCCGCGTACGCTTTCAGCGTCGTGCGGTCCGCGCTCGGCAATGAGCTCGCGCGCCGCTTCGACCTGCCCCCACGTGTTCCATAACAGCACGCCGCGCACCCGCCCATTGTCCAAGTAATAAATCACGCCCTCGCGGAACGGCGTCGTCCATTGTTCGACCACGTCGAGGCGAGCGTCGAGCAGACCGACAGCCTCATAACCCAAGTCGAACAGATCGGAATAGAAATACGGCAGCGTCGTATATGCGTCGTCGGCTCCCGCCATGACACGGCCGGCATGATGCCCCATGCTGATCGCAGCATTTTCGTGCTCCACGCGCAGGCGCATGTCCAAAGCAGCATTGTGGAAATTGGCGATGTCGCCCGCGGCGAAGATATCCGCATCACTGCTGCGCAGGCGGTCGTCGACGATGACGCCGTTATCGACTTTCAATCCAGTCTGCTCGGCGAGCGCCGTGTTCGGCGTGACGCCCAGACCGGCCACGACCACGTCGAACGTTGTCGTCGTGCCGTCGGAGGCAGCAACTTCCACGCTGCGATCGCCCACCCGTCCGTCGACTACCTTCACGCCTGGACGCAGCTCGACACCGCGCTCGCGGTAATACGCGTTGAGGAAATGCGCGAGCGCCGGCGGATACCGTCCGGCGCCGATCGCCTCACCCGGAAACAACATCGTCACCTTGCTGCCGTTGCTCGCCAGTGACGCCGCCAATTCGCTGCCGATGAAGCCGCCGCCGATGACGGCCACGCGCGCGCCGTCGACCGCGTAGCGTCGCAAGGCGGAGTAGTCGTCAAGAGTGCGAAAGTGAATAACGCGTTCGCCGTCGAACGGCAGATGCCGCGGTGTAGCGCCGGTGGCGAGCAGCAAGCGACGGTAGCGATGCACATCGTCGTGATCGTCGCGCGCGCTCCTGTCGGCGCGATCGAGTGCGACGACGCGACGTCCGAGATACAAGTCGGCGCCGGATCGGGCGGTGCCGAGATCGATCGATTCGGGTGTCTTGTCGCCTTTCCACAACGCCTTCGACAGCGGCGGCCGCTCGTACGGCGCGTGCGACTCGTCGCCGACGATGCCGATGCTCGCGGCAGCATTGTTTTCACGAATCGCTTTCGCCGCGGCGTCGCCAGCCATGCCGCCGCCGATAATCAGATAGTCATGGCGGTGCTCCACGGCGCTCACTCCAGAATGACGTTCACCTCGACATTGCCGCGTATCGCATTCGAGTACGGGCAGATCTGGCTGTGCGCCTTGTCGATCAGCGATTGCGCAGTGGCACGATCGACGCCTGGCATCTTCACCTTCAGCTCCACGGCGATGCCAAAACCGTTTGGAATCGGGCCGATGCTGACGGAACTTTCGATCGATGTGTCGGCGGGCACGTTTACTTTTGCCTGCGTCCCCGCGAACTTCACGGCGCCGATGAAACAAGCCGCGTAACCGCAAGCAAACAATTGCTCGGGATTAACGCCTTCGCCGGTGCCGCCCATTTCCTTCGGTGGCTTGAGCACGACATCGATTTTGCCGTCGGAGCTGCGCGCGCGGCCGTCGCGGCCACCGGTGGCAGAGGCGTGAGCGGTGTAAACGACTTTTTCGAGTTTCATGGCGTTCTCCTTCTGCCGATGTAGAACTTCAAGTATGCGCCAAAATCAGCCGGATGCGCGGGTCCGGCGGTAGCGCTCGATCAGCGCGTTGGTGGAACTGTCGTGAGCGAGCGGCGCCTCGTTCGTCAGTTCCGGCGCGATGCGATTCGCAAGCTGCTTGCCGAGTTCCACGCCCCACTGATCGAACGAATTGATGTTCCAGATGGAACCTTGAACGAACACGCTGTGCTCGTACAACGCGACGAGGCTGCCGAGTGTCGTTGGCGTCAGGCATTGCGTGAGTATCATGTTGCTCGGGCGGTTGCCGTCGAAGCAACGATGCGCGACGAGGCGCTCCGGCGTACCTTCGGCGCGCACCTGCTCGGCCGTCTTGCCGAACGCCAGCGCTTCGGCTTGTGCGAACAGATTCGCCATCAGCAGATCGTGTTGCGCATCGAGCGGATTCAAACTGCGTTCGAAACCGATGAAATCGCACGGCACCAGGCGCGTGCCTTGGTGGAGCAACTGATAGAACGAGTGTTGACCGTTGGTGCCGGGCTCGCCCCAGACGATCGGGCTGGTCGCGTAATCGACCCGCGTGCCGTCCCGGGTTACGTGCTTGCCGTTGCTCTCCATGACGAGCTGTTGCAGGTACGCCGGAAAACGCTTGAAATACTGATCGTACGGCAGAACCGCGATGCTCTCGGCGCCGTGGAAATTCGTGTACCAGATCGTCAGCAGCGCGAGCAACACGGGAAGATTCTGCGCGAACGGCGCGGTGCGAAAATGCTCGTCCATCGCATGAAAGCCAGCTAGCAACGCGCGGAAATTTGCTGGACCGACCGCAAGCATCGTCGACAGGCCGATCGCCGAATCCATCGAATAGCGACCACCGACCCAGTCCCAGAAGCCGAACATATTGGCGACATCGATGCCGAACTTCGCCACTTCCGCGGCGTTGGTGGACGCGGCGACGAAATGGCTGCGCACCGCGGCTTCGTCGCCGCCGAGCTGACCGACGAGCCAGGCACGCGCCGCGCGCGCATTGGCGAGCGTCTCCTGCGTCGTGAACGTCTTCGAGCAGACGATGAACAACGTTTCGGCGGCGTCGAGATCGCGTACCGCTTCACAGAAATCAGTGCCATCGACGTTGGAGACAAATCGCAGGTTCAGATCACGCTGGCTGTAATGGCGTAGCGCTTCGTAGGCCATCACCGGACCCAGATCCGAACCGCCGATACCGATATTGACGATGTTGCGGATGCGCCGGCCGCTGTGTCCCTTCCATTCTCCGCTGCGAATGCGTTCGGCGAACGCCGTCATGCGATCGAGAACCTCGTGCACCTGTGGGACGACGTTCGTGCCATCGACGAAAAACGCTTCATTGCGAGGCGCGCGCAATGCAATGTGCAGCACCGCGCGCTGTTCGGTCGTGTTGATCTTGTCGCCGCGCCACATCGCGTCGATGCGCTCGCGCAGCCCGCATTCTTCGGCAAGCGCGCCCAACAGGCGCAGCGTTTCAGTGCTGATGCGGTTCTTCGAGTAATCAAGGTACAGGCCGGCACCTTCCGCGATGAACCGCTCACCGCGTTTCGGATCGGCGGCAAACAGGTCGCGCAGATGGACGCCACTCAGTTGCGCATGGTGCGCGGTCAGCGCCTGCCAGGCTGTACTCTTACGTAGGTTCGTCATCGCTTCGGAAACCGCCATCAGTGCAAGACAGGGCAAACAGTATCGCGGCCAGGAGCAGAAAAACCCAGTAGTCGGCCGGCGCCGGGCCCCACCAGTGTATGTGCCACGGCACATTTGCTGCGTCGAAGCGCGCGAAGCCGAAGGCGGGATTCAGCACGAACCAGAGAAAATCCTCGCATACCCAGAACAGCAGGATGCACGCGAGCAGGCGCGCCTCGATGCGCCAGCTGCAGCGTCCGAACACGACCAGCGGAAAATGGAAGAACAGCGCCACGCACGGAAAGATCCAGGCGTGATAGCCCGTCAGCTCACGCCCGCCCCAGAAAATATCGAGCCATTGATTCCGCGGAATGCGCCAGGTCGGCAGTTTGGCGGCCCAGCCGGCCGCGCCTTCGATCTGGATCTCGACATTGGCCAGGAAAAACGCGAGTACCAGCACCATGCCGATCGTCGGCAGCAACAGCCAGCGCCAACGCGATGTGTCGTGCATCAGGCCTGTGCCAGAACGACGCGCAGCACCTCGCGTGCGGCGTGTGGATGCGCGAGTGCCTGCGTACGTTCGCGCATGCGCGCGAGCCGTTCCGGATGCGCCAGCAGTTCGCGCACGCGATACTCCATGCCGATCGCGTCGACGGCCTTCCACGCCGCGCCCTGCTCGATCAGGTAGTCGGCGTTGCGTTCCTCCTGCCCCGGAATCGGCGAATGCACAATCATCGGCAGGCCCATTGCGAGGCACTCGGAACTGGTTAGGCCGCCCGGCTTGGTGATCGCGAGATCCGCACAGGCCATCACGCGCTCGACTTGATTGGTGAACCCTTGCGGGAACAGGCGCGCAGGATATCGCACCGCTAATTGCTTGAGCTCGGCCAGTGCGGAGGCGTTCTTGCCGGCCAGCACGAGCAGCTGGAAATCGGCATCGATCGCGAGCAAGGACTCGGCGACTTCGGTCAATTTGCCGACGCCGGCGCCGCCGCCCATGAGCAGCAAGGTACGCCGATGCGGATCGCATCCGAGCTCGCGCGCGCAGGTGGCGCGATCGGGCGCCTGCGCGAAAGCCGGCATGATCGGGATTCCGGCGACGTGCACCGACGGCAGACCAGCCTTGCGCATGCGGAACGCGATCTCGTCATTCGCGGCGAAGTAGCCGGTCATGCGCGGCATCACCCACATTCGATGCAGGTCGAAGTCGGTGACCTGCACCCATACGGGCACATCCACCCGTCCGCGCCGGATTTCGTGCATGAGGATCTCTGCCGGCAGGAAATGCGTGCAAACGATTGCGCTTGGCGCAAATTCCGCGATGCGTTCGCGCAGCGCGCGCGTGTTCAGACGCTCGATCGCGCGGCGCAGCTTGTTCATGATGGCTTCGGCACGCGCTTCCGATGTGACCTGGTACATAAGGCCCCAGACCTGGGGATACTTGCTGACCAGATTGATGTACGCGTCGGTGTAGAGCTTGCGAAACGCTGGGGACGCGCAATCCATGATGTCCAGGTGCAACGCCTGGACATCGCCGAATTCCTGCTTCGCGTACGCCGTCAGCGCTTCGGCTGCACGCACGTGACCGGCGCCCGCGGAAACGCTCAGGATCAGTACGCGGCGCGCGCTCACGCCGGCACGTTCGGCGTTTCAGCGGCGATCGTAATGCCGACGGATCGCCGCAATGCCGATGATATTGGCCAGGCCGGCGGCGCTGACGAGCGTTCCCCACAGCCAGGAATGCTGCAGCAGGCCAGCGAAGTCGCCGCGATCGAGCCAGTAGAGGAATTGCGCCATGACCAAGCATCCAGGCTGGAACCGGCATCAGCATGGCGAGCTTTGGTTACACGGATATTGCAGGCGTTCAGGCGCAATGCGGCAGGGCCCGGGTACGAACCAGCGTGCCGCTCGAATGACCTTGCTCAGCCAGATATTCCAGCCAACGATTGAGGAAACTGGCCATGCGCATGCGCCGCTGAAAGCCCGTTTTTGCTTCGGGGAATGGTCCGAGTTCCCGTGCGAGGCGTTTGCTGGGGTGGCAATGCGTGGCTTCGGCTACGTGCGCGTCACGATACAGGCGCACCCATGCCGACGGCGATGGGCCGCCGGTGTGCACGTCCTTCATGCAATAGGTGAGGTGCAATTCCAGCGTGTACGGGTGCCGCTCGAGTACCTCGAGGTAAACGTCGAGACCGTCGTCGACGCTCGATGCATAGCAACCAACCGGCAGTTCCTGCGGTGCAAACAGACGGGTGAGGCGATGATAGTTTTCGGCGTACAAACCCATGAGGTACGCGAAGCGTCCCGGAAGGATCTGTTGCCTGGATTCGAGCACTGCCGACATGGCCGGATCATAGCATTGGTGTTGCGCGCGACCAGTCTGCACAACCCTGCAGACTTCGCGCTAGAATGAATTTCCCTTGCGCTGTTCTGGGGTCCGATTCGAAAAACAAAACGGGCGGTCCGTTGCCGGATCGCCCGTTATTCAGTGCGCGGCTCGCGCTCAGTGATGCTGGTAGGTGTTCGAGCCGCTATGGTGGTATGAATGATGGCCACCGTGGTAGTGACCGCGATGTCCGCCGTAATAGCTGAAACCCAAGCCTATCGAGGGATAGCCCCAGCCGTACCCGTAGTACCACGGATTGTAGTAGTACGGCCCGGCGTAGTAGCTGTCATAGTACGGTTCGGCGTAGGTGCCGCCTTCGTCATCGTCATAGACGACACCCGCGCGATGGTAATACGCAGGGTCGTACACGCACCCGCCGAGCCCCAGAAATGCGCTCGCGATCAGTAGCAAACCAAGCAATCGACTTGTCATAGCCCGCCCTTCCTTTCCGCCAACTTGGGCAAAGGCTACGCGGGATCGGTTGAATCGACGCTGAGCGCTCTACATGGCCTGCAGGCGCGGGTGCGTCAGACTGGTTAGAAACACATTCAGCACGCGTGGTTCCATCGCAATCGTGAACACGATGCCGTACAAAGCGCCCCACAAGTGCGCGCTATGGTTGACGTTGTCGCGGCCGTGGCGTTCCATGTAGAACGTGTACGCGGTGTACGCGACCGCGTACAGGATCGCCGGCACCGGAATGACGAAAACGTAAATGGTCGCCCACGGCTGCAACAGGATGAACGCAAACAGAACCCCGGATACCGCACCCGAAGCGCCGAGACTGCGATAAGAACTGTTGTTGCGATTGCGCAGATACGTCGGCAGGATCGAGGCGATCAGGCCGCCAACGTAAAACAGGACAAATCCGAACGGCCCGAGATAACGCGTGTAAAGGCCTTCCATGAAGTTGCCGAAAAAATACAGCGTGATCATGTTGAACAACAGGTGCTGCGGATCGGCGTGCAGAAATCCGTACGTGACGAGCCGGTAGTACTCGTGATCGCGAGATACTGCCGGCGGCCATAGAATGAACCGCCGCAGCAGCCGTTCGTTGTTGAACGCAAGAATCGAAACGAGCACGGTAATGGCGATGATGACGATGTTGCTGTTGATGCTCACCTGGATTCCTTTCATTCAGATCGGCGGCGAAACGCACGCGAACCAGCGCGCGCGAGCCGCGCGAGCTGCCGGTATGAGCTTTTGATGTTACGCGATGCGCGTATCGGCCGTGAACTCGCCCGCCGTCGGCGCCACGGTTTCGAAACCCTGCCGGTGTGCGCGCAGCGCCAGCGCCAGAGGATAACCGATCAGTAGCGGCAGGCAGGCCAGTATTTGCAATGTCGAACTCTGCGGCGCGAATGTCAGCCCGTGCAGCGCCAGCGTCAGCACACACGCGGCGGCCTGCACGATCAAGCCGCGCGCAAGCAGATTCCAGCCGCCCGCCATCGCACTGCCACACGCAAGAATCACGGTGAGCAGCATGCAGGGCAGCAGGTTGAATTGCATCAATGCGATCCAGGCGCCGCCCATGGCCGTGTCGATCAACAGGTTGCGCTTCTCGATCGCGTGCGAATCCGCGCCGTGCAATGCGAATGCGCGGGCGAGCCCGGGCCAGAGGCTCGCATTCACTGCAAGAATGAACGGCAGGACCAACGAAGTGCTTTCCGAAGTCAGAACCGCGGCCGCGGCGATGAATCCCAGGCCGAACGCGAGCAGGCGCAGGCGATAGCCGCGCTCCACGTCACGCACGACCGGCGTGTCATGAAACGTTGGCGTCGCGATATGCGACAGCAGTAGCATCGAAGTCTGTTTCACCCTGTTCCTTGCGCACTTCGGAAACTCAGCAAGCAATTTGGATGCCACGCGGACAACACCGTCCAGGGCCGTTCCTGGCTGGAGCATTCTTTACTTCGCCGTGCGTGCGTGAAATGCTGCGTCACCTTTTGACGCGGGGAGAACCACGATGATCGGCTACACGACGCTTGGCACCAACGATTTGCCGCGCGCCGCGGCGTTCTACGATCAGTTGCTCGGGACGATCGGCGCGAAGCGCTGGATGGACTACGAAACATTCATCGCCTGGTCGTGCGCTCCGGACAAACCTGCGCTCGCCGTCATCAAGCCATACGACGGCAAGGCCGCCACGGTCGGCAACGGTACGATGGTCGCGCTGATCATGGACAGCAAGGACAAAGTCGACGCGCTGCACAAGAAGGCGATGGAACTCGGCGGCAAGGACGAGGGCGCCCCGGGGCCGCGCGGCGAAGGTTTCTACGCCGGTTATTTCCGCGATCTGGACGGCAACAAGCTCAACGCCTTCTTCATGGGCTAGGGGTTTCCCCGTGGCTTGTGATGCCAGTCTGCTCGCCGAACTTGAGCTGTTCGAGCATGTAACCGCGGAAGATCGCGCAAGCCTGGCCGAATTCATCGACATCCGCCGGCTCGACGCCGGCGAAACGCTGTTCAAGACCGGCGAACCGGGCGAGTCGTTGTACATCGTGCGCGACGGCGAGGTCGAGCTGTTCATCCGCGATACGGCGGGCCAGAAAATCCTGCTCGCGATCGCAGGCAATGGCGAAGTATTCGGCGAACTGGCCTTGCTCGACCGCGGGCCGCGCACGGCCACCGCGATGGCGCTCACCGACACGGAACTGCTGGAACTGGACCGCGAGGACCTGTTGCTGTTGTTCCACAAAAGCCCGACGGCGGCACTGCGCCTGCTCGCGGCGATGAGCCAGATGACGCGCAAGGCCGACGAGCTCTTGCGTACGCGCGTATCGCGCAACCCGAACGAAGAGGACGAGGAAAAAATCACCGCACTGCAGCGCGTCGCCGACTGGATCTCGTGGTTCAGCGGCAGCATGCAATTCCTGGCTCTCAACGCAGTGTGGTTTGTGGCATGGATCGCGATCAATACGTTGTCGCTCGGCGTACCCCAGTTCGACTCCTACCCGTTCGGACTGCTGACGATGATCGTTTCGCTCGAAGCGATCTTTCTTTCCTGCTTCGTGCTGATCAGCCAGAACCGCCAAGCCGAGAAGGATCGCGTCCGCGCCGATATCGAATACGAGGTCAACATCAAGGCCGAACTCGAGATCGCGCATCTGCACGAGAAAACCGACCGCATCTATACCGAGATGCTCGAGCACTTCATCGCCCTGGAAAAACGCCGCTGACCTGACTTGCGTCAGCTATCGTTCGTCCCACGAACGCACTGTCTGAAGTCGTCACTTGCGCCCAACGTGCGTATACGCACCGAGCGCGTCCGGCGCTCTCGCCTATTCCTCGCGCACGCGCTTTCGCTCGCGTCGTCCGCAAGGACGGTTCACACGGAGGAAACAATCATGAGATCACATTCGACTATCGCCCGCAGCATCGGCGCGGCGCTGGCACTCGCGTTTGCGCTCGGCAGCATGCCGCTGATCGCGCAACACGGTAAAACCGGTTACGTACAGCACAATCTCGTGTCCGACGGCGCGATCGCGGCCGATCACACCGACCCCAATCTGGTCAATGCGTGGGGCGTTGCCTTCAACCCGAACGGTGTCGCCTGGGTTGCCAACAATGGGACCGGCACATCGACGCTCTACGATGGCGACGGCAACCCGCAATCGCTGGTCGTCAGCATACCGACGCCGACGGCTGACAGCGGCGGCAGGCCGACCGGAATTGCATACAACGCCTCCTCCGGATTCGTCGTGACCGGGGCGAGCGGCTCCGGTCCGAGCCGGTTCCTGTTCGCGACCGAGGACGGCGTCATCGCCGGCTGGTCGCCGGCCGCCGATACGACGCACGCGATCATGGCCATCGACAGTTCGCCAGGCCATGCAATCTACAAGGGCCTTGCGTTGAGCGCCGGCGGCACCGGCCAGCTGCTGTACGCCACCGATTTCCATAACGGCAAAGTCGACGTGTTCGACAGCACGTTTGCGCCGGTGACGTTATCCGGCAGCTTCACGGATTCAACACTGCCCGCAGGCTTCGCGCCATTCGGCATTCAGGCGATCGGTGGCGATGTCTACGTGACCTATGCCCAGCAAGACGCGGATGCCGAAGACGAATTGCACGGAAAAGGCCTGGGCTACGTCGACCTCTACGACGCCAATGGCAACCTGCTGCAGCGCGTCGCCTCGCGCGGTGCGCTCAACGCGCCGTGGGGCGTGGCGTTGGCGCCGGCAAGTTTCGGCGCGCTCGGCAGCAGCTTGCTGATCGGAAATTTCGGCGACGGCCGCATCAACGCATTCGACACGTTCCGCGGCGGTCCGCTCGGCAGTCTGCTCGATGCCAATCGCCGACCGATCCAGATCGACGGCTTGTGGGGCATCGCGTTCGGCAACGGGCTTGCGAATCAGCCGACGAATACACTGTTCTTCGCGGCCGGTCCGAATGACGAAGCGAATGGACTGTACGGCAGGATCGACGCGCAGTGATCAATGGCGCCTACTCGCGCGGCGCACAGCCGCGCGAGCACGCGGCGGCGCCTCTCGTGCCCGTGCAAGGTTGTCGCTGACGCGACGCAGCAAGTCCGCGGTAATCGCGAATCGCTCCGTCGTTTCCACTTGCTGCGTGGCCGCGACACTCGCGGTCGCGGACACGGCCGGCGCGAAGAACACATCGGTGCGATTGCCTGCATTCGCATTCGTCTGCGCGAACAGAGGCATGAACACGTCGCCCGTGCTGAGCAGCGCTTGATAATCGCCGAGGAAATAATCCGCGGCATCGGCGCCGGCAGAAAGAGGCGCGAGCGTCAGGTCGAACGGGCCGGCGACCTGACTCTCGGTCCACGTGCCGCCATTGGCCGAGCGCGCGAGCCAGTAGTCGGTGAGCAGGGTCGCCGTGCTGCTCGTGTTCGGCCGGAAATCGAAATAGCTGACGCCGACCTGCCCGTCCGCACGCACGTGCACGCTTGGCACGAACGCGGCGACTCCGGAGTTGCTGTTGACACGCACCGGCGCGGACCATGTCATGCCGCCATCGCTCGATCGCGACAGCGCAATGGCATCGTGGGCGCCGTTGCTGAAGCGTGCGTCCTGCCACACCACGTACAAATCGCCGTTCGGCGCCACCGCGATCTGCGGCACGAGCGACGCGTCGCGCACGCCGGCACCGGTATCCGGATCGCGCGTGCCGACTGCAAGGTTGTCTGCAATCTTGAATGGTGCCGACCAGGTGTCGCCGTTGTCGGTGGAACGGATCACTTTCAGCGCCGAACTGAAAGTGTTGTTCGCCGCGGTATCGATCTGCAGGAACATATTGACGAGCGCGCCATTCGGCTGCACGACGATGAGATTGCTGATCGTCTGATTCGTCGGACCCGGATCGTAGATCGTGCGGGGCGCTGACCACGTCGCGCCATCGTCGGTGCTGCGCGTGAACGCAGTCGGTCCGGCCGTCGCGCTGACGACGCGATCCCATACCGCGTAGACGTAATGCGGCGTCACCGGATCGGCCGTGATCGTGCATTTGTCGTTGAAAAAAGACACCGCGTCGCGGATCAGGGTTTGCGGCGGACTCCAGGTCGTGCCGCCGTCCAGCGAACGAGAGGTAACGACCGCACTAACTGATCCGGGCTGCAACAAGGCGCCGCTGAATGCAATGGCGATCTGATGCAATGTGCCGTCAGGGGCGGCGCTGAGCCAGGGATCGCTCGCGCGTTCGTAGTCTCCGCCGTTGCCGGGCGTGCCGCCGCCGCAGCGTGAAAAGGCGATCGGTTGCTGCGTCCAGGTCTTGCCACCATCCATCGACGCGGCGGTGACAATGCCGCGCGCACCACCACTGGACCAGCGATCCTGCTGCCATGCGGCAACGATGTTTTGCGGATTCACCGGATTGATCGCAAGCGAAGGTTCGACCTCCGCGTTGGCGTACAGCGTACCGGCTGCGGCGGCACCGTCGCAGCCGGCTACGAACGGCGATGCTGCGGAGACACGATATTGCGGATCGAGTGTCGTTGCAGGCGGCGGTGGTGGAGGTGGCGGCGGCGGTTGGGACGCCGTTGCGGAGCTATTCGATCCGCCGCCGCAGGCAGAGAGCAGCAATGGCAGCGCAACGATCGCGATGGTAAGTTTCATAACCCGCTCCAACGGCTGTCGTGCCGATCATGTCGCCTGCGAGTCGACGAACGAGTTGCACCCGCTGGCGTTTGGCGCATGGACGATTGCTCGATGTTCGCTGAGCGACGAGACAGGCGCCGCGAGCGTCGCAAACCCGCGCGAGCTGGCTGATTTCGCCATAAACATGGCATTTCCGCCACTGCCGCTGCTACACTGACGAGCACAAACTTTGCGCACTCCGGGTGACCTGCCCGGTTTCGCGAAGGAGTTCGTCATGTTCAAGGTGACTTTCACGGCGTTGGCCAGCGGTTTTGCGATCGCGAGCGCGATGGCATCGGCGCATCTGCCCCAAAAGCCCGTGTATTTCGACGGCGGACAATATTCGGCCGCGCTGTCCCAGAACGCACGCCAGTGGCGCCTGCAGCCGCTTGCCGGCGACGACGTCGAAGTATTGGATCGTAGCTGCATGAACCGCTCGCACGTGCCGAACGGCGTCTGGCTGGTTTCGCACGATGCCGAGGGCCGTCTGCAGTTGATCGCGCCGTCGACGACAATCCTGCCGACGGGCTATCCCGAACAGATCGCCCTGCGCGCCTGCGGTGACGCCGGCGCCGATACGGCCCTGCAGGCCCCGCCCATCGTCTTGGCGTGGATCGAAAACAACGTCAACTCGGTGCTGATCGATGACTAGGAAAACGTTCCGCCTCGGCCTGCTCGCGATAGACGGCTGCATGCTGTCGAGCCTGACCGGTTCGGCCGACGCACTGCACGTTGCGCAGATCCTCGCAGAAATCCGCTCGCCGCGGGATGCGCCGCGTTTCGAAAGCGTGATGTTCAGCGCGCGCAACGCGAAAACCATCCGCAGCGAATCGGGTATCGAGGTCACGAACATTGCGCCGTTGACGGCGAATACCCATTTCGACCTCGTGCTCGTGCCGGGCATCGATCACCGGCGTCCGCGCGAGATTCTCGACCGCCGCGCGGAATTCGAACCGGAAATCACGGCGCTGCGCGCGCTGCACAGCCGCGGCACCCGCATCGCCGCAACCTGCAGTGGCACGTACATTCTGGCCATGACCGGGCTTCTCGACGGCAAGTCCGCCACGACGAGCTGGTGGATGGCGACCGCGTTCCGCCGTCATTTTCCAGCCGTGGACTTGCAGGAACAAGCGCTGATCGTCGAAGACGGCAACCTGCTCACGACCGGCGCGTCGACGTCGGTTTACTCACTGGTGATTCGCCTGATTGCGGAAGCCGGCGGCGCCGAACTCGCGCAGCAGGTCAGCCGCATGATGCTGCTGGACGCCGAACGGCAGAGTCAGGCGCCGTATGTCAGCCAGGCGATGCTCGAGAAACCACGTCATTCGCTGTCGGAGAAAATCACGCATTTTCTCGATCAGCATCTGCACAACCAGATCAGCGTCACGCGCCTGGCCGAACATTGCGGTACCAGCGAACGCAGCCTGCTGCGCCACTTCCGCGCGCATTTCGGCAACAGCCCGCTCGGCTACATTCAGCATATGCGCGTGGAGCGCGCCAAGGCGTTGCTCGAGGCGACGCAATTGAGTTTCGACGAAGTCGTCGAGCGCTGCGGCTACAGCGACGTGCCGAGTTTCCGCAAGCTGTTCAAGCGCGAGACGTCGCTGACACCGGCCGATTATCGCGAACGGTTTCGGTTGCGGGCGCGCTGATCACGCCTGCAGCGGCCAGCGCGCGATCTCTTTGTGCGTGCCGCCGATACTGTCGATCAGACAGAATTCCTGCGCGCGCCAGAAGATCGGCGCGAGCGCCACCGGTTTCGGCAACTCGCGCTCGGCGTACGCGATCGTGACGTGCGGAACGTAAGCACGCGACTCCAGGAATTCGGCCAGGCCGGCCGCGGCAAGCGCAGCGCCCAGCTCGTGCGCGAAGTGCTGCAGTGTTGCTTCGGAGTTCTCGTCGCTGCGCAGCACGCAGGGAGGATTGAACTTGCGCGGAAACGTCTGCGCGCGATCGAGCACGAATTCGAATGCCGCGAAATGCAGTCCCGCAGCCGCATGCGATGCGCGTCGCGCGATGTCGTCGGCAAGGGCAAAATCACCGAGGAACTGCACGGTCATGTGCAGTTTCTGCGGCGGGAGCCAGCGCCCGCGCACATCCCCGGCCGCTTTCAATGCCTGCACGGAGCGCGCGATTTCTCCGAGCAGTGTCGTGTCCGGACGCAATGCAAAGAACAGGCGATGGATTTGCTCAGGCATCGCGCTATGCTACCTGCGGCCACGCGCCCATGCGCGGGGGAGCACCAACGTGAGCGCCACGTTTCACGCCGAAGTCCTGCGCTGGATGCAGACGGCACAGGCCGCAGAACGGCGCGACATTACCGCATTGCTGCACGGCTACTGCCGGCTGCTCGCGCAGTTCGGCATCGCCTTGTACCGCGTCAACATGCCGTTGACGACATTGCATCCGCAATTCCAGGCGCTGCGTTACGTCTGGTATCACGAGATTTGCGATCCCGGCCCATTCCCGACGCCTACGCTGTTTCACCGCGCGATTCACCAGATCGACGGCTGCACGGTCGATGAGGCGTTCATGATCCACGGCGCGCGTAATACTCCGCAATACTTGAGCAGCCCCTGGGCGCGTCTCCAGCAAAGCGCGGGCACGCCACTTTCCTTTCCGATCGCCGCGGTCGGTGCGGCGCAGGAATTTCCGATCTTCGATGATCTGGCGCGCGCCGGTGCAACCCACTATCTGCTCGCCAGAATCGCGGCGGGCAGCGATGGCATGATCAGCTTCGTTACGCGCCAGCACGGCGGCTTCAGTGCGGAACATGAAGACCTGATCGCCTCTTCGTTGCCAGCGCTCGGCGTGCTCGTCGATTCGGCGGTGAAAGACCTGATCCTGGAAACGGTGTTGCATTGCTACGTCGGTTATGCACCGACCGACGAGATCATGCGCGGCAATATCCGCCCCGGCTCGATGCTCCAAATCGACGGAGCAATCTGGTTTTCCGACATCCGCAAGTATTCCACGCGTACGCAGAATACCGAACCGGCAGCGCTGATCGCCGAGCTCAACGCATATTATGAAGCCGTCGTGCCGATCATCTACGCCCATGACGGCGAGGTGCTGAAGTTCATCGGCGACGCGATTCTCGCGATTTTTCCTACGAGCGCAAAGCGTACCCCGCAATCGGCGTGTCGCGATGCATTTGCCGCCGCCACGGCCGCCAACCGAGCGCTGGACGAGCGCGCGCTCGCCTTCCGCCACGGCATCGGCTTGCACGTCGGTGCGTTTCAATACGGCAACATCGGCAGCCTGAGACGAATGGATTTCACGGTGATCGGCAATGAGGTCAACGTCGCTTCGCGGATCGAAGGCCAATGCAGCGTGCAGCAACGGCCACTGCTGATGAGCGCTGCATTCGTCGACAAGGGAAACATTGCCGCGCGCGCGGTCGTGCGCACCGCGCTCAAGGGCCTTGAGGGCGAAGCGGAGTTGTTTATCCCCGCAGATGAGTGCGCCTAGAACTCAAACCCGGCGCCGAATATCCGGTCAACCACGCGATCCTCCATCGCTATGCATCGGCACGGCGAAGCGGGAGTCGCGATGCGTTCAACGCCGGGCGTCAAGGCTATGTTCATTAAGGCCCACCCATTCTGTTGTCCGGCACGCAAAAATGGAGCGACGTGCATGAATTGCTGGCGCAAAACCGCGTTGATCCTCGTGCTTGCCGCTTTCGTCGGCTGCGCACCGATCCAGCACAACGTCGTGCGCGAGCCATCGACTGCACTGCCTGCGGCGCACGACACGCCCAGTTCGCGCTACGTGCAGTCGGAAGTGAACAAGCACGTCGATGCTTCGGGTTTCCGCCTGCTGACCAACAGCACGAACGCACTGATGAGCCGCATCGCGCTCGCCGATCACGCCGCGCATTCGATCGACTTGCAGTATTTCATTTTCCAGAACGACGCAACCGGTCGGCTCGTCGCGCAGCGCCTGCTTGCCGCCGCCGATCGTGGCGTGCGCGTACGCATGCTGCTCGACGATTACGCCCTCGACGACGAGTACGACCTGCTCGACGCGCTCGACGCGCACCCCAACATCGAGGTGCGTGTATTCAACCCGTTTCGTACCCGCGCCAAATTCCTGCCGGCCAAGATCGTCCAGTTCGTGCTCGAGTGGCGGCGGCTGAACCGGCGCATGCACAACAAATCGTTCATCGTCGACGGCAACGTCGCCGTGATCGGCGGGCGCAACATCGGAGACGCCTACTTCGACGCCGCCGACACGAGCAATTTCCGCGACCTCGACGTGATCGCGATTGGTCCGGTCGTCCCCGAAGCATCGCGGTCGTTTGATGCTTATTGGAACAGCGACGCGGCGATTCCCGTCAGCGCGACCGGCAAGAAGCGCGACCCGCAACGCGATCTGAGCAGCACGCGCGACGCGCTCGCGCACGAAGCGCGCGCGTTCGCCGAGTCCGATTACGCGCAAGCCGCCATCAAGGAGTTTCCGAGCGGACCGACTGCGGACCGCAGCGGCGCCTGGTTCTGGGGTGAGGCGGTGCTCGTCGCCGATCAGCCGGAAAAAATCGAAGCGCGCAGCGATGAGCCGATCTTGCGCATCGGTCCAAAGCTCAAGCAGGTCATCGATACGGCGCAGCACGAGGTGTTGTTCACTTCGCCGTATTTTGTGCCCGGGAAGAGCGGCGTCAGTTATCTGACCAGTCTTGCCGGCCGCGGCGTGTCGACGAAAGTGCTGACCAACTCGCTGGCCGCGACCGACGAACCGGCGGCGCACGCGGCGTATTCGCATTATCGCCGCGATCTGTTGAACGGCGGCGTGCAACTCTACGAACTGCATCCGATGCCGGGCACGATCCAGTCTCCGACAGCTTATGGCACTTCTTCCGGCATCAGCCTGCATGCCAAATCCATTGTCGTCGACCGGCACTACGTGTTCATCGGCTCAATGAACATGGATCAGCGCTCCAAGCTGCTCAATACCGAGATGGGCGTAATCGTCGACAGTCCCGGGCTGGCAAAGGCAGTTGCAGAGTTTTTCGATCGGGCCACCGCGCCCGAGAACGCATTTCGGGTCGAGCTGAAGCCCGAGCCGCACGGCCGTCCCGACATCGTCTGGGTGACATTGGAACAGGGCAGGATGCAGACGTTCGAACACGAACCCGGCGCGTCCGCGCATCGCAAGGTGGAAGCGATGTTCCTGAAATTGTTGCCGATCGATGGCCTGCTATGATTCCTGGCGTTTACGTCGGGCGCCGGTGTTCGCCGTAACGCAGCCAGAGCGAGGCTTCCATCTCGTTGGTGAACACGCGCGCATCGAGGCCCGCTTCGCGCGCGTGAATCTCGCAGTATTCGATGTTTTGCAAGCCGATCGGTTTCACGTGCGCGACGCGCACTTGCTCCAGGCCCTCGCCCTGCATGGCCTCGACGAGTGTCTTCCACTCTTCGGCTGACAGCGGCGCACCGGTGGTTTCGTCCACCAGCAGCAGGCTGCTGGTTCGGCGTTCGCGCAAGGCCGCCGCGATGCGGCGCCAATACGTGACCGTATTTTCGTAGGTTCCAGGGCCGCGCACGACAGCATGCAGGCTCGCGCCCGAGCGCGAAAACGCAATCGTGACGGCGTCGGGCTCGGTCATGCTGCATTCCCGAAATCGAAACCCATCAAAGCATGGGCCGCGAAGTCGCGATTTTCAAGACATGTCTGCATTTCGTCGCGGTGCGCAGCTAAAATAGGAGTTTGACGTCGAGCCGGCAGGAGTTGTCATGGGCAGAGGCCCCAGCATTGAAGGCCGCAAGAACGCGGAAGACGCGCGTCGCGGCAAGTTGTTCACGAAGCTCATCCGCGAGATCACGATCGCCGCGCGTGGCGGCAGCGCCGATCCGGCCACCAATCCGCGGTTGCGCGCCGGCATCGACAAAGCGCTGACCGCGAACATGACCAAGGATACGATCGAGCGTGCGCTCAAGCGCGCCAGCGGCGCCGACGCGGCGAAGATGGAGGAAATCCGCTACGAAGGCTACGGCCCATCCGGAGTCGCGCTCATCATCGATTGCATGACCGACAACGCCCAGCGCACGGTATCCGACATCCGCCACGCGCTGAGCAAACATGGCGGCAACCTCGGCACGTCGGGTTCGGTGGCGTTCCAGTTCAAGCACGTCGGCGAGCTCGTCGTCGATACCAGCCAGCCCGGCAGCGAAGACAAGCTGCTCGAAACCGCGCTCGATGCCGGCGCCGACGACGTGCAAAGCGAAGAAGGCGAAAGCGTCGTGCTCACGTCGCTGGAAAATTTCGAAGCGGTCAAGAAGGCGGCCAGCGCCGCCGGATTCGTGCCGCTCAAAGCCGACGTGACCTGGCGCCCGGAAAATCGCGTTCCGGTGAATGCGGAAGTCGCCGAAATCCTACGCGACCTGCTCGACTGGCTCGACGAGCTTGACGACGTGCAGGAGGTTTATCACAACGCGGAGTTGGCGGTCTAAGACGCGGTTTCATTGCTCCTTTTGATAGGTGCCGATCAGCTGCGCCTGTGCAATCGTGTGGCTTTTCATCGCCGTTTCGAGCGCTGCTTTCGTCAGCGGCTGGGCGCCGGGCAATAAGTCGTCGAGCGCATAAAGCTTGAAGAAATAGCGATGTCGGCCGATTGGTGGGCACGGCCCGTGATAGCCGACGCGCTTTTCATCATTGTTTCCTTCGACCGCGCCAGCGGGGATGCTCTTGCCGCTCGCCGCCTCGGCCAGCGCGGTCGTCGTCGGTGGAATGTTGTAGATCACCCAATGCGAGAAGACGCGCTGCGGCGCCTTCGGGTCCGGTGCGTCGGGATCGTCCACGATCAGCGCGAGGCTCTTCGCGTTTCGCGGAACGCCGCTCCACTGCAGTGGCGGCGAGTTGTCGTCGCCTTCACAGGTATACTTTTTCGGAATCGGCTGGCCCGCGGCAAAAGCGGGGGAAGTCAGCGACAGCATGATAGTACCCTCCTGCGCCGCCGAACCGTCGGCCGGCACGAACAGCAGCAACAGCGACAAAGCAAGTGCGTGACGCATAGTTGTTCGGATATTCGTAGAGCCGCGAAAGTTTCGCGACAGCTCTGGGGGCGGCTCACTCGGCGCGAATTTCCGGCGCCAGCAAAATTGCAACGTGCAAATTGCCATTGCGCGCGGTTGTGTCGGGAACCGCAGCGGCGATGCGTGCGGCGGAAATTCCGGAATCGGTCAGCACGCGTACGATGGCATTTTCGCGCTGCTGCGCCAGCTTGCTTGCGGCCGCGGCCTCACCCTGCACATCGACGCGCACGGTCACCAGAGCTGCGCGGTACTCTCCAAGCACCTTGGCCAGCGACAGCAGCGCGGCATGGCCAGCGTCATCGAGTTGCGCTTCATCGCCGACAAAACCGAGGCGACGCGCGAGATCCAGCACGATGCTGCCGCGCTCCCGTCGTATCGCTACCGCCGGATCGAGCGCCTGGCGCAGGCGACCCTGCAGCACGTCCAGAAAATAACCGGCCTCGCCGGCCGCCACGCCTTCCTTGTTCGTCGCGGCCGGACTCGCGTGACCGTTGTCTTGAGGCGCGGCGGGCTTGCCGCGCGGTTTCACTGTCGGCGCGCTCGGCTCCTTGCCCGGCTCCGTCGCCATCGGAGCGCTCGGCTCTTTCGGCGGCGTCTGGCGCCGAGGTTTGTGCGACGCACACGCGGCGAGCAGCGCCCATGCGAGAGGCAATAGCAACCAGCGCGCTCTAGCGATCATGTGCGTTCTGGCCGCGTAGAAATTGGATGAATTCCGCAATCGCGAGCGGCTTGCTGAACAGATAGCCCTGGCCAAGAAATACGCCGTGATCGACGAGCCAGCGCGCCTGCTCGGGCGTTTCCACGCCTTCGGCTACGATTTCCAGTCCCAGCGATTTGGCCATGTCGATCACGTGCACGATGACTTCGCCCGTCGCCGCGCCGGTGCCTATCGCGTCGACGAAAGACTTGTCGATTTTCAGCACGTCAAGCTCGAAGGATTGCAGATACGACAAGCTCGAATATCCGGTGCCGAAATCGTCCACGGCGATCTTGTGCCCACGCTCGCGAAAACCCCGGATCAGAGCGCGCGCGGTGTCGGTGTTGACGAGAGCGCGCTCGGTGATTTCCAGCTTGATCGCGTGCGCTGGCAAACCCGTCGCCTCGAGCCTCGCCGCAAGGTCGTTGCCAATGCGGTCGTTCTTGAGATCTCCGTGCGAAAGATTCAGGTTGATACTGATCCCATCCGCCGTGGCAATGATATCGCGCAAGTCGGAAACAACGTTGCGCAGTACCGCGGCGGTAACGTCCTGGATCAGGCCCGCTTCCTCGGCGACGGGAATGAACACGTTGGGACTCACCCACTGCCCTTTCTCGCGCTGCCATCGAGCAAGCGCTTCCGCACCGACGCAACGCGAACTGCGCAAATCGACCACGGGCTGATATTGCACGCTGATCTGCCCCGCGGCCAGCGCGCGGCGCAGTTCGGTACCCGGCCGCAGCTGGTAACGCGAAAAGCGCAGAATCACATCGATCCAGGCCGCGACGAACAGCAAGCCGAGCAGCGCTCCGATCAACAGCGTCGAAGCATGGCGGCTCCAAAAATTTCCGATCGGTTCCTGCGCAACGACGTCGATCGGCAGGATGGCATTGCGTGCGAAATGCGAAGTTACCTGGCCTCGCGCTCGCTCGACTCGCACGCCCACCGGCAGCGAATCCGGTTGCGGCAATTGCGCGTCCCACGGAATCGCCGACAGACGCAGGTTCTCGACCCACAACGTCGCGCGGCGATCCGGCGAAGGCGGTAGATCAAGCAGCAGGCGCGGATCGATCGCGACGTCGTGATCGCCATAGCGCATCAGAAAAAGCTGCACGCCGCCGATTTCCGTCTGCGCACTCGGCCACCAGGCGACTACGCCATTGTCGTAGATGCGATCGGCGTGTGGCGGCTTGAGACCTTCTTGCGGCAGGAAGCCGACTCCACAGAGCCGATCGGCAGCCTGCCAGTAGCCGATCCCGCGAATGTAAGGACGCGACACCGCGGCGTTCTGGAGGGCCTGCAAGTGCGCAGGCGAGCAACGTGGCGCGTCGATTTTGTCGAATGCGGCGAGCATGTCGCGCACATCGATGATGATGCGCTCGGTACGCTGGCCGAGCGTCGCCGCCAGACCGCCGGCGTAATCGGCTTCCTGGGCGACCGATTGCTTCCATAGCAGCCATAACATGCAGCCGAACAGCGCGCCTGCGCCGAGCAGGCCAGCCAGCACCGCACTGAGCAGGATTTTCTCGCGGCGATGCATCGACAGCCCGGTAGCCCACGCGAAAATTCGTGCGCGGACCCAACCCCTCCATGTTCCGGCAAGCCCGGCGCAGCATCATAGACCGCCGGCGCTGCGGCGTCTTGTCGATCGCCGCATCAGGCGGTACACGGGCTCTACCGCAGCTGGCTGTCCTTGCTGCCTCGACGGTTATAGCCGCTGAACTTTTCTTCGTCCTTGTCGCGATCGCTCTGGCACGCAACGCACAAGCGCACGCCGGGCACAGCTTTGCGCCGCGCTTCGGGAATCGACGCGTTGCACTCTTCGCAGCGCGAAAGACTCGGACCCCTGGGCGCCTTGCTACGTGCGCGCTGGATCGCGTCCTTCACGGTCGCGTCGATTTGATCCTGTACGGCGCCGTCGCCGGCCCAACCGGTTGCCATTGCAATGTTCCACACTGTTGTCTTGCGGAATGATGGAGGCGGCAGCGCGCCGGCACAAGCGCTAAGGCGAAATTTGCACGCCAAGATAGATCAAGGCGCGGGCCTGTTCATCGCTGGCAGTACCGAATTCGCGGCCGATCGCGCCGAGCAACGTCAGCGCGTCGTCGAGCTTCCAGCGTATGCCGAAATTCAACAGCGTTTGTGTCTCTCCCGCACCCCATTCGCGATGCACTTCCAACAGGCATTCGACGCGCTCGGAGCCGCAGTCGTGTCCGGCGACGATACCTGCCGACCAAAAATCGCCCTCGTGCTGGACAAAGTGGCGGCCCAGGTCGGCGGCAACGTCGAACTCCTGAATTTTCGTCGCTGCTTCGAACGGCAGGAAGAACTCGCGGTCGGGCGACGCGACGCCGATGCGCTCGGAGTAATTCGACAGCGAAGTCTCGTAGCGCGGATACATCGACAATTCGATGCCGTGCCCCTGCTCTTTATCGAGAAAGCGCCATTTCACGCCAACACTCGTGTCGCCGACACCTGCGCGCCAGCGCCCGCCGGCATTTGTGTACGTCCACGGCAGGTCCAGATTGAGTTGGATGCGATCGCCCAGCCCGTAGTTGATGTCGGCGTCCGGGACATCGACGTTCCACGCATCGCGCTTTTTAGTGCCGATGGCACCCAGATTGACCTCCCACTTCCCATCGCCCGGCGTGCCGGGGTCATCGGTCGCCATCGGCGGGCCGCCTTGCGCGAAAGCCGCCGCAGAGCTGCACAAAAGCACGACACTGAAGATGGGCGTTCGCATCACTTCGTTTCCAAGGGCGTCCAATCTTCTTCCGCCTGCGGGTCGCAGCGATCCTTGCGGCAGACCAGGAATTTCGTCACCGGATGAATTTCCCACAGCGACATCCGGGCGGGTTCATCTTTCAGCGGATTGGCCGGATCCTCATTCACATAGTGCACCTTGTCGTACGACAGGCCGCCTTCGGCCCAGACTTTCAGCCCTTTCGCCTGAATGTCCTTGAGCGTGTCGATTGACCACCCGGGTGGGCGGTCCTGAGGAATCATTTCGACGACGATGCCTTTGAATTCTGCGTTGCCTGGAGCTTCGACGAGCGGGATATGGAAGTCGTTGTCCGACGGTTTCTTGAGCAGGCAGTTCACCGACTCCCCGGCTTTGTTCACGTGCAGGCCTTCGTCGCCTTTGGCGATGAATCCCACGATGCGCACGAGGTCACCCTCGGACACCTGTCCGCGCTGAACGTGCAGATCGCGCAGAAGCAAGCGTTGTGCGGGCGTCGGGTCGAGCGGACCCTGCCCAACCCGTTCGTCGGCCTGGCGTTGCAACTGCGCGAAATCGTCAAAACTCAACGTCAGCGGGACGCCGACTTTGGGCTGCCGGCGTTTCAGCTCATTGGATTCGGCCTCAGGCGTGCCTTCCGCCTCGCAACCGCGCGCTGGACACTGCTGCAGCGAGGCAGCGCAGGTCTTGCCTTCCGGGAAATCGTCCGCGGCACGTGCGACTTTCGCGTCGGCTTCGGCAATCCAGGCTTGCGGCCCCTGTTCTTTCCGGATCACGCGAAAATAGCCGTTGCGCTTGCTGCGCGCCACCCAGATGAGCTCCGTGCCCGGAGCTGCCTTGAACGCTACAGCTGCATCGGCTTTCGGTGCAGTGCGCAAAACCGCGTTATCGGTCGTGCGCAGCAGATCGACATCGCTTTCCTGCGCCATTGCTCCCACTGACGCGATTGCCGAAAGCACCGTGCCCGTCCATGTGCGAGCAGTCATTCCAACGCGCATGATTTTCACCATCGGCGCACCTCCATGTGGCTGGCGCGTGATCAACATTGCATGTAGCTGATTAAATAGGCGATGAATTGGCGGCGCCAGGCGCACGATCCGGTATGATCGTCGGCGGGGACTACGCCTTCGACCGCCGCGATCGAGAGGGGAGCGCATGCAATTGCGCCTGAAATTCAATCTGGTTCTTCTGGCGGTATTCGCGCTCGGCGCGCTCGGCGCCGCGATCTATTACGACCAGTACCTGGAACAGAACGCACTCGACGAGGTGCGCGCGCATTCCCAGGTGCTGATGGAAACTGCGCTGGCCGTGCGCGGATATACGACAGACGAGATCAAGCCGCACCTCGATCCGCTCAACGTCGAAACGTTCCTGCCGCAGACCGTGCCTGCGTTCGCCGCGACC